>JGI20213J14113_1000391_pt1 | contig 9835 bp, 10 predicted proteins | sample WetSurMetagenome_3_FD_14113 | JGI IMG/M metagenome (IMG submission 14113) | reverse complement strand
TAACGACTTTGGCATTTTGATAGATGCTTCCGGAATTCCTTCTGCAGTTGCTGCAAACAAGGTTAAAGGAATCAGAGCAGCAACCTGCTTTAACACTTTTAGTGCCCGGAGTTCACGCGCTCACAATAATGCAAATGTTCTTGTGGTTGGTGCGCGGGCTTTGGGTGAGGAAACAATTAAGATAATAGTTGATGAGTGGCTGTCGACTCAATTCGAGGGTGGAAGGCATCAAAGCAGACTGGACAAGATTAGCGATATTGAAAATGAAAAACTAGACTGAATATCTGGTCCGAGATTATTTTATTTTGAAATAAAACCTTTATACTATAATTTTCAACAGCCAAAAAAGATAATACATTAGATTTTGATACTTTACCAACCAGGATCACTTCAGAACAGAATTAACCAAAAACTATTAGCAGGATTTACTTTAAATTGTTCATAATCAATTCACCTTTAGAAAAAATAATAGAAATAAACAATCACATTTATCTTCTTAAGATCTTTTCTCCTGAGTTAACTTCTATCATTAAACCAGGTCAATTCCTGAATATCAGAGTCTCCGAAAGAGTTTTTCCTCTTCTAAGAAGACCATTCAGTATCTGTGATGTTGATGGTGATCATCTTTANCTGATGTTCAATATTATGGGTGAAGGAACAAGTATCCTTGCTCATAAACCAATTGGTTCTAACCTTGATATTTTGGGTCCTCTTGGAAATGGATTTAACCTGGACGGTAATTATGAAACTGCTATAATCGTTGCAGGCGGATTAGGAGCTGCTCCATTTCCCTATGTAACAAGAATGCTTAATGGAAAGAAAAATATTCTGTCATTCATTGGCGGAAGAACAAGGGATGATGTAATCACCTATAATTTGAAAAATGTTAAAGAAGCGTCTGATGATGGTTCACTTGGTTTTAAAGGAAACGTCGTGCAACTGCTTGAAAAAAATCTAGAACAACTTAAATCTCAAAAAACAAAAATATTTGCTTGTGGTCCGACTGTAATGTTGAAAGTCTTAAAAGAATTTTGTCTTAAGTTCGGATTTGAGTGCGAAGTTTCAACTGAGTGTGCAATGGCTTGCGGATTTGGTATATGTCAGGGTTGCCCGATCGAGTCCACAATTCAAAGCGATAAATATCTATTAGTATGCAAAGATGGACCTGTGTTTAATATTAAGGATGTTGTGATATGAGCACTGTAGATCTGTCTGTAAAGATTGGTTCTCTTACTTTACGCAACCCGATAATGCTTGCTTCCGGAACAGTTGGATATGGAAATGAAATGGCCGAGTTTACTGACTTAAATAAACTCGGTGCTATCGTGACAAAATCATTGAGCCTGAAACCTAGAAAAGGAAATCCTCCTCAACGTATTGTTGAAACTCCGGCTGGAATGTTAAATGCTATTGGTCTCGCTAATGTTGGAGTTGAAGTTTTCCTGAAGGAGAAAATTCCATTCCTCAAAAAATTTGATGTACCTCTAATTTGTAACATCGCCGCAAGCACTTTTGAAGAGTATGTTGAGTGCACGAAAATACTCACTGAAGAAGAAACTATAAAAGCATTTGAAATCAATGTATCATGCCCTAATGTAAGAGAGGGTGGATTGTCATTTGGTAACAATATAAATTCAGTTGCAACGATTACTGAAAAAGTTCGAGCAGTCACAAATAAACCAATAATAATGAAACTATCTCCTAATGTTTCATACATTGCTGAATTCGCAAAAGCTGCAAAAGATAATGGTGCTGACGCTGTCTCAGCAATTAACACACTGGTCGGTGCTGCATTTAATATATTTACTCGCAAACCAAAAATTCAAAATGTAACTGGAGGATTATCCGGACCTGCAATTAAACCAGTTGCAATAGCAAAGGTATTGGAAATATCACGACAGGTTGATTTACCAATTATAGGGATTGGCGGAATAATGGATTGGCGAGATGTAATTGAATTTATGATCGCCGGTTCCTCTGCGGTTCAAATCGGGACATTAAATTTTATTGACCCTTCTGCACCGGGAAAAATTATTACTCAATTGGAAGACTACTGTATTAAAATCGGAGTTGAAAATATTTCATCACTAATTGCGTCATACCAATTATAACTTAATGGATCTCGATACCTCACTGAAGAAACTGTTCTCTCTTCATACCTTTGGAATTAAGCTTGGTTTGGAAAATACAATAGGTTTCCTGAATTATATTGGTAATCCTCAGAAAGATTTGAAAACGATTCACATAGCAGGTTCAAATGGAAAGGGAAGCACATCATCGTTTATTGCGAGCATTCTTCAGGAATTCGGATTCAATGTTGGTTTATATACCTCGCCGCATTTTGTGAAGTTTAATGAAAGGGTTGTAATAAATGGAAGGCAAATTGAAGATGATTATGTCGCTTCATTTATATCGGATAATGAAAAATATATCGATGAACACGAATTGACTTTTTTTGAAGTTACAACTGCTATGGCATTCCAATATTTCAAAGAAATGAAAACAGATTTCTGTGTGATTGAAACAGGGCTTGGCGGACGGCTTGACTCAACAAATGTATTAAATCCCCTCGCAGTAGTTATCACAACAATCAGTTTGGAACACACAAATATTTTAGGAAACACAATTGAACAGATTGCATCAGAGAAAGCGGCAATAATTAAGAATGGTTCAAGTGTTTTTATAGGAATACTAAAGAAAGCGGCAACAATAGTTGTTGAGCAGAAATGCAAAGAAACAAAAAGCAAACTGTTTCCTCTCAATGAATTTATAGAGAAAAATGGCGAGCAGATCAGATTATTACTTAATAAGAATTTATCGCTTGAGATGAATCCTCCACTCAAAGGCAAATATCAAAAGTATAATGCTTCTCTCGCAGCCCTGACCGTTTCGAAAACTTTTTCATTTGTAGATGAAGAGAAGTACACAGCTGGAATTGCGAATGTTTTAAAGAACACAGGATTTCAAGGCAGGTATGAGTATTTCCATAGGAAACCGACAATAATTTTTGATTCGGCTCACAACGCTGAAGGTGTTGAAAATTTTTTAACGGAATTCTCCAAGGAGGCTGGGAACTATAAAAATAGAACGTTAGTATTTGGAGCAATGAGAGATAAAGCTATTAGTAATATGCTTCAGATGCTTTCAAAATACTTTGATGAAATACTTGTAACGGGAATTCAATATGAGCGGGCGGCTTCAGTTGAGGAAATTATCGAACTCTGCAATCAATTAAACCTTGCTTGTTCGGAGATTAAAGAGCCTGCAAAGTTTATTCATAGCTTTAAATCAAGAAATTCTGACGAATGTCTTGTAGTCCTTGGAAGTATGTATTTACTTGGGGAAATTAAACTGCAATTATTGGTTGGTGTAGCTTGACATTTAAGAATATAAGGATTAAGTTTCGGTGAGCCGCAAATACCTATCAAGTAATAAACTATTTGTTATCGTTAAAAAATTATTCCCCGAATTCACAGGCTGGTTAAAACCAGTTAAAATTTTATGTAAAATAACTATACCTTCATCTGCCAACAATAACTCAGGGTTAATATTATGCCAATGGATATATCCGAACTCAAATCAAAGAAGATCGTAGAATTAAATGAGATAGCTAAGGAACTTAATATTCCTGGCTATAGTGATCTTCGTAAACAGGAACTTATTTTTAAAATTCTTGAAGCCCAAACCTCCAAGGATGGTCTTACATTCTCGAAGGGTGTTCTTGAAGTACTTCCAGATGGTTATGGGTTCCTCCGTTCTTCGGATTACAATTATTTACCATCACCTGATGATATTTATGTATCTCCTTCCCAGATTAAAAAGTTCAGCTTACGAACTGGAGATTTTGTAAGCGGTCAGGTAAGACCTCCAAAAGAAGGTGAAAGGTTTTTTGCTTTGCTTCGGGTTGAGGCTGTAAATGGTCTGGCACCTGAAAACATTCGTGAACGAACTTTGTTTGATAATCTGGTCCCTGTTTATCCGACTAAAAAAATTAATCTCGAATCTGCACCCGGTGAATATTCCATGAGAGTTATGGATATGCTTGCACCAATTGGCAAGGGGCAGAGAGGATTGATAGTCTCGCCGCCAAAAAGCGGCAAAACTGTTTTGCTACAGAAAATTGCAAATTCAATTACTAGAAATCATCCCGAAATAAAGCTCATTGTATTATTAATTGATGAACGACCTGAAGAAGTAACTGATATGGAACGTTCGGTCCAGGGTGAAGTAATCAGTTCAACTTTTGATGAACCTGCTGATAGACATGTTCAGGTTGCAGATATGGTAATTGAAAAAGCAAAAAGAATGGTTGAAGCAAATGAACACGTCGTTATTTTACTGGATAGCATAACAAGATTGGCAAGAGCCCATAACATAGTTGTTCCTCATAGCGGAAGAATTTTATCAGGAGGTGTTGATTCAAATGCACTTCACAAACCGAAACGATTCTTTGGTGCTGCTAGAAACACTGAGGACGGTGGCAGCTTAACTATTATTGCAACTGCTCTTATTGATACCGGCAGCCGAATGGACGATGTTATCTTCGAGGAGTTCAAAGGAACGGGTAATATGGAACTGGTTCTTAATCGTGATTTGAGTGACAGAAGAATTTTCCCTGCAATTGATGTCAACCGTTCCGGAACGAGAAGAGAAGACTTACTGATGAAGGAGGATGAGCTGGGTAAAATCTGGATACTCAGGAAAATATTAAGTGATTTTAGCCCTGTGGAAGCTATGGAATTTCTGCTTGATAAAATCAGAGGAACAAAGAATAACAAGGACTTCCTGAATAATATGAATAACTAACAGGTAGTTGACTATTTACCTCCAGCTAATTTTACCTTGATTTTTATATTAATCGGGATGATTTTTCATTAAAAAGAATTAAAGTGAAAAAGTTATTATTCAGCTTATTTCTTATCTACACTTCAGTGTTTGGTCAACCAGATTTCAATTCTCCAAACTTTAATCCAAGACTTCCATTTGAATCAGAAATTATTTCACTTCCAAGAACGGATGGAGATTTTTCAGTTTACTTCATTTATAAAATTCCATACAGGATGCTTGTATTTGAAAGGAGAGAAGAATCATTTAATGCTGGATTTCGTGTTACTGTTGAAATTCTTGATGATGATTCCAAGTTAGTTTCAAGGGACATAAAGGATAGTAAAGTGACTGTTAACAATTTTGAAGCTACTAATGACTTCAATCTTTTTTTGCAGGATTTCTTAACCTTTAAACTCAAGCCGGGAGATTATAAAATCTCAACTTTAATTTCTGATATGAATTCTAGTGGTGAATTTCCATTAGAACCTACAGATCTGAATCTTGATGAAAATAAAGATAAAATTGTGCAGCATCCTCTCGTAATTAGCTCACGGGAATTTATTTGTGATGAGAAGAAGGCTTTTATTCTTGCAAATTCAGGAGGAAATGTACCCTATAGCAGTGAAAAATATAATCTGGTCATTCCAGTTACTGATACTTTAATAAAAGAAATGGATGTTACAATAGAAAGCAATGATGAAGTGATTATTTCCACAAAAGTTAATGAATCGTATGTCATTCCGATTGGAATAACTCAATGCGAAAAACAATTATCTGTCACTACAAATCCCGAGATAAAGGTTTTAAGAAATTTTGTCCTAAGAAATGTAAACGAAAAATTAGCTGAAGGTGAAGTAACTTTAAAAGTAACAAATGAAGAGAATGATATTGATGAAAAATATGAATCGAAGGTAGTTTGGTTTAACAAGCCATTTTCTCTTATGGACCCTGAAAAAGCAATTGAGTTTTTAAACTTTGTTGAATCAGACTCTGTAGTTAATTCTCTACTAACGCAGAGCAGCTCTGATTACCCGAAAATACTTAAAGAACATTGGGCAAAATTTGATCCAACTCCAGGGACAGATTATAATGAAGTAATGTATGAGTATTATACACGCGTAGATTATGCAATAAAAGAGTTCAAAGGAATCGATAAAGATAATGGTGCAAAAACCGATCGAGGTGTGGTCTATATCAAATTTGGTAAACCTGAAAAAATTGAACGTTCATCAAATCTGCAGGGTCAGGTTATGGAAAAATGGATTTATTCAAATCCTGAAAGGAAATTTACTTTCGTTGATAAAAAAGGTACTGGTAACTTTTCGTTAACTGAAAATTGATGAAGCGATATATTTTCACCTGTGGTGATATCAATGGCATCGGACCTGAAATTGCAATTAAGGCGCTTAATAAAATTACCTTAAGAAACAAAGAATCTCATTTTATTCTTATCATTCCGGAAAATGTTTTCAGAAAAACTTCTCTCTTAATCAAACCTCTTTTTAATTACAATATTGTAGAAGATTTATCGTTTATACTCCGCAAGCCATTTCCAGTAGACATTCTTTTTACTAAATCATTTGAGCAGAAAATTGGCACTCCAACTAAATCATCTGGTGAGGCTGCATACTCTGCACTGAAGATGTCGTTCAAATTCTTAAAAGAAGGTTTAGCTGATGCAGTTGTTACTGCACCGGTCTCTAAAACTGCTTTGAAGCTGGCGGGCATTCGATATCCAGGTCAAACTGAAATGTATGCTGATTGGTGCGGCATTAAAAATTTTGTGATGACGTTTCTTTCCAAAAATTTAAAAGTTGCGCTTTATTCCATTCATATTCCATTAAAGGAAGTCTCTAAGTCATTAAATTTAAAATCATTATCAGCTAAACTTGATACTGTAATAAGTATGTTAAACATTGATCTCGGAATTAGCAAGCCGAAGATAGCTGTGCTGGGATTGAATCCTCACGCAGGTGAAAGTGGAATTATTGGCAGCGAAGAAAAGGAAATAATTGAACCATTCATTAAGCAAAAAAAATACAATGGTATTATCGAAGGCCCATTCTCATCAGATGCCTTTTTTGCAAACCGACGATTTGAGAATTATGATTTAATATTTGGTGTATATCACGATCAAGTTTTAATTCCGTTTAAGTATATAAATGCAGGAAAGGGTGTCAATTATTCTGCGGGATTGCCGATAATAAGAACTTCACCAGACCATGGAACAGCTTACGATATTGCAGGGAAGGGAATAGCTGATGAATCAAGTATGATTGAAGCTTTCAAGTATGCTAAATTGATTTTGAAGAACAGAAACAGAATAAAAGCTGATGAAAGTTAATCCATACGAAAAAGTATCAATTATTTTCGATACTTTGATGAAAAAATTAGATTATGAAAGCTGGTCAAACTACATCCTTGAAATTGCTAATGAGTATATTCACGATGATGCAAAAGTGCTTGAACTCGGAGCAGGAAATTGTAAAATAGCCAAGTTTATCTCAATGCAATATCATAATTATGTTGCTACCGATATTTCTATATCAATGTTGAAGTCATCAAATGAAAATAATTTGAAGAAAGTATGCTGTGATATGACACAGCTCCCGTTAAAAGCAAAATATGATTTTATATTTTCTAACTTTGATGGTGTTAACTATATCTTAAAGCAAAAATCTCTCTTAAGGTTATTTAATGAGGTGTTTGGATTGTTAAAGAGAAATGCTGTTTTTACTTTTGATGTAAGCCTTGAAACTAATAGTCTGAATTTCGTTATTAGTAAATCAGTTGAAGGCCGTTCTAATGGATATTCATTCAAGAGGGTGAGCCAGTATAATAAACGAAACAGAATTCATTCGAATCATTTTTATATTAGAGACAAATTTGGAATAGAATATAAAGAAGTGCACAGAGAAAAAATTTATAAAATCGATACTTTCTTCAGATTAGCAGAAAAAGCAGGCTTGCATATTGAAGGCTGTTATGACTGTTTTACTTTTAATAATCTGAAACCCAATTCTGAAAGGGCACAATTTATTATGAGGAAAATTAACTAATGCTGCTTTCCTTTGACAATGTCGAATTTCATTACAAGAACCAGCCAGTTTTTACAAATTTAAATATGGAACTTGATTATGGTGAATTTGTTTTTGTAATTGGAAAAAGCGGAATAGGTAAAAGCACTTTGATGCAATTGATTTATATGAACTTATTTCCGCTTACTGGTACCGTTCGAGTTGCAGAGTTTGATTCACAGACTATCAAGTCATCACAGATCCCTTTGCTCAGAAGAAAAATTGGTGTAATATTTCAGGATTTTAAATTGCTGCCCGATCGGAACGTTTATCAAAATCTTGCTTATGTTATGAAAGTTACAGGAACATCACCCAATGAGATTAAAAGAAAAATAAATGAGGCACTAACTGAAGTTGGGCTTTCGCATAAGAGATTAAATAAACCTCACGAACTTTCAGGAGGGGAACAGCAAAGAGTTGCAATTGCAAGAGCGATAATAAATGACCCGATACTTGTTCTGGCTGATGAACCTACAGGAAATCTTGATCCTGAAACATCGGGCGAGATTTTAGCCCTTCTGAAAAAAATAAATAGAAGAGGAACAGCCGTTCTTGTAGTTACACATAATTATGATATTGTAAAGAAGGGGAATGAGAGGGTAATTAAACTTGAAGACGGTAGAGCTTTGAGAGCAGTTATTAAGCATAAAGCCGAAAGCTAGGATCTACTACCAAGAATTTTTAACAATTCAGAGTTCACTTCCTCAACTGAACCAAGTCCATTTATAAAAATCACTTTTCCTTGCTTTTCATAATACTTTAAAACTGGTTCAGTGGTCTTTCGAAAAACTTCCATACGTTTCCGAATTACTTCTTCTTTGTCATCATCTCTTAGGTAAAAGCTATCTTTTGCATTACAGTCAGGGCAGCTAATTGAGTTTTCAATTTCAGACAAAGTAAAAATATGTCCACATATTTTGCAGGCTCTTCTGTTATTAATTCTTTTAACTATTTCTTCTTCATCTGCCGAAATATTAATCAGTTTAACGTCATTGATATTCATCTCGCTGAAAAGCCTATCAAGTTCAACTGCCTGATTTACTGTTCTTGGAAATCCATCAAGAATAAATCCGGTCTTGCAATCACTTTTGCTGAATCTGGATTTAATTATTCCAATCATAATATCATCAGGAACTAAATCACCTCTGCTCATAATTTCCTGAGCTTTCTTTCCTAATTCGGTTTGGTCTTTTACTGCCTGTCTTAAAATGTCGCCGGTGGAGATGTGAGGTATGTTAAATTTTGATGAAAGTAATTTTGCCTGCGTTCCTTTTCCAACACCAGGCGCACCGAATAATAGTAATCGCATAAAAATAATTTTTTTTATTGCAAATTATACAATATTAAATGCAGTCTCAAGCTGTTGGCGGAGAAAATTTAAGCGGGTTTTTGTTTTTCAAAATATCAAAGAAATCCTGCAGCAGCTTTTTGCTTTCTTCTGCATAGATGCCAGAATAAACATCTATTTTATGATTAGTCTTTCCATCCTCAGCAAAATTGTAAACACTACCACAGGCACCAAACTTTGGATCAAAAATAGAAAAATAAAGTTCTTTTATTCTTGACGCTAGCAAAGCTCCTGTGCACATAACGCAAGGTTCTAGCGTAACATAAATGGAGCACTCACTTAACCGCCAGTTACCGATGTGATTTGAAGCAGCAGTTAGTGCAATCATTTCTGCGTGAGCAGTTGCATCTTTTAATCTTTCCACCTGGTTGTAACCACGGCCGATTATTTTATATTCTTTTACAACTACAGCTCCAACAGGCACTTCATTTTCTTCCAGTGCCTTTTCAGCTTCCTGGAGGGCTGCAAACATAAAGCGATATTTTGTTTCGTCGAAAATCACTTTTCTTAAAATACCAAAAAACAAATTCCAAATCACAAATAATTTTCAATATCGAAATTCAAAATTCCAAACCGTTATTTA
>JGI20213J14113_1000387_pt1 | contig 9850 bp, 5 predicted proteins | sample WetSurMetagenome_3_FD_14113 | JGI IMG/M metagenome (IMG submission 14113) | reverse complement strand
ATATACAAGGTTGTTNTCCATTTTAATACNGAANGATCCTTCATCAGTATAGAGGCCCCATCCTCCATAATCGAAAGAATAAACATGATGGACAATATTGTTCGACACAGTAGTTCCTTCCGAAGCCCCGAGAGTATATACACCTCCCATGTCACACAGCTCACCCCAGCCAAGGTGGTGGATATGATTGAACTCTATAGTATTCCGCTTTGAAGGGCTGGGAGCATAACCCCATACCCATCCGACAGAAATGCCTGAATATCTCATATTGGCTATCTCATTATGTGTCAATATATTGTCACTGGCATTGAAAATAATAATCCCGACTGCGCATGGAAAAACATGCCCGCCATCCCTTATAATGTTATTGTCGATGGTTATTTTGTTTGTGATCTCCTTCTGATCCTGACGGATCAAAGTCTCTCCGATCTTTACCCCTCCTGCTCCAAGATCGTGGATGTAACATTGATTGACCAGGCAGTTACTGCATGCCCTGCGAAACCAGAAGCCATAAGTTCCTGTATGCGCAATTTCGCATTTGCTGAATTCAATGTTATCCGCGAAATCAATGGTGATAACGGCATCAACCGGTGCAGCAGCCTGGGCAGGCTCATTTCCATCGGGAGGAGTTCTGTAACCTGCCACTTCGAAAACTAGGTTTTCAAACCTGATATTTTCAGCTTTTATACCTGACAAAGTATCACCCCGAATTGAAATAAACTCTTTAATTACCGGAATATGGAAAGTTGTATTCTCCAATGTCTCACCATCACGGGGAATATAATAAAGATAACCTGTGCGGTCGAGAAACCATTCACCAGGAGCATCAAGGGCAGCTTTAAAATTCTCTATAAGGTAACGGGATTTATTATTAATGGGATTCCATGGTTTCATACCTTCACCAGCTATATAAACAGATGAAGTCTGCCTGGAGAAACCAGTTATTCTTTTCCTTGTGTTATCCCAGTTGTGATAAAAAATAATCAGAGCATCCTGAAAATCCTGTTTCGAAAACGAATTAAACCCTTTAGCGTCCAAACTGTCCATCTCTATCTTCTGAACGGCCAATTCAGGCGCTCTTCCCTCCCCCTTTTCCAGAACTGTTTCAGAGACATTTCTAACCCTGTAGAATCCTTCATTCGGACTCCTTGCACGCACAGCCCTTCTGCCGTTAACATAAAGCTGTTCAAAATATGAATCATAGTAAGCTACCTGCGGGATAAATGCTCTCCATAATTTATCATTTACCTGTTCAAATCCCGTTATCTGAATTCCTCCCCTGAAAACAGCTTTTGAACCTTTCTCAGCTTTAAATACCAGGGGAGAAGCAGGCGTACCTGAATCATCTGTAGTCAGGAATATAGGCTGCATCATGAAATAGTCTCCGCTCATGGCAATGATTTCTAAAGGCTGATTCAGCTGTTTGTCTTTCCGATACTCCCGTGCCTTGTTGCGGGCAGCTTCAAGTGTGGCAAGCGGCTTTTCAGGAGTTCCGGGGTTGGCATCGCTTCCATCCGGCGATAGATATAATCTCTGGCTGAAAAGAAATTCCTGATCTGAAAGAAATAAAGCAACTAACAGAAATACAACAGATTGAAGTTTCATAAGATGCAATGGTTTATAAAGCAAAAAATAGTAGATTTAATCCTAAACTACAAACAGAAAATATCTTAATTACGAGTGATGTTGGCGGGGGCAGAAAAAGCAGTTGGAAGTGCTTCATAGAGTCTGACAGGGACAGGAATTTCTTAGGACCTTATTCCTTTATTCTATCAAAGCAGAAAGCGCTGCCCCTATCAGACTTGATTGCGCAACTTCAGTAAACTCAACATATCTCTTTCTATCTCCGCTGAGATAACCATTAAAATAGGTTTCAAACCGCTCTCTCAGTTTATGAAGCTTGTAGAACGTTGTTCCCTCGATCGTAATCAGGACAGGATGATCAGAAGATTTACCTTTTCCGGTTCTGATAACAACTGCGGCCAGATTTGAGGCGACCAGTTTCGCCGCCCGGTCAATAAGCGTATCAATAATGTGCACACATTTCTCCTCTTCCTGTTTATCATTAAAACATTCCTTGAGACTACTCTTTTGAGAACCATAATTACTGACCAGATTGTTTGCATCATTCGAGGAAAGCTCTGTAATATTTTTCAGGCATTCACATGACGTTTTTGAAAACAGGCCTTCAGAAGCAGCAGATTTAAGAACTGTAAGACATAATCCGCCAAAATAACCCCCTGAAAACATCTTTTCAAAGGTATAATTACCGGGATTCATTGTCGCATTGTCAAAAACAATATCTAGTTCACTCCTAGGTGCCCTGCCGAAATTCCCTGACTCTATATTAATGATCTGACTCCTGCTCTGGTCGAGATCTTTGCTCTTCAGAATTTTGCGGTTGTGTTCGATATAGCAGGTATTTGTTCCGGTACCGAGTATGTAACCGATAAATGTGTCGTAAGATTTATTTAAGGATGCTGATTTCCCGGCCAGAAGTGTGGCGACAGTATCATTCAATAAAACGAGATGCTTTCCCGGTGTCTTAAGTGTTTCAAGCAGGTTTTTTCCTATCAGTTGCCCGACAACCTCAGGTGCCCGTACTTCTTTGCAGAACTGTATCAGCCTGCCATCGCGGTTGGGAAGGATTTCAGTGGGATATGAAAAACAGAATCCTATCCTTTCTGTTCTTTCAGCCAGAGGCTTGATGTATCCTGCAATCGTCATGAAAAATTCTTTCGCCGAAATTTCCTTTTCCAGACCCGGCATCCTGTAATTGAGGATTTCATCGTATTCAATCTTACCTGTCCGGCTAAAACGGATAAGGGCAGTTCTGAAATTTGTCCCCCCCGCGTCGATAGCCAGAACAGGTATATCTGTAAGAAAATCATTCTCCCCTTCTATATATGTAGGTATCATACGGAGAGAACTCTCTTTCCCTTCAAGTCCCTTTATCATTTCCTCCGTAAAAATGCCAACAAGCTTATCTATATCAATATCAGAGGATCTTAGTCTCTTTTCCTCAAGAAATCGTTTCACCTTTTCCATATTCCGTTATTCTGGTTTTTGTCACTTTGGTTTTCAGGCTGACCTGAAATTCAGCATAATATTACTTCATTATTAAAAATAACCAAAGTATAAAAAATATTTCTCTTAACTTTATCCTTAAAGTACCCTTGTTAATAAGATATTTAGTTAATCCAAGTAGCTAGTTACTGGGTGCTTGTTGCCAGTTGTTTAAGAATGAACATTATATTTTTTTAGTATTAGTTCAACGATTATTGAAAATGTTCCTTATTTTTCTATTAATCAGAAACTTAACCAGCAACCAGAAACAAGCGACCAGCAACTTGAGTTAATTATAGTCAATTCATATTAATTTTTCCTGTATATCAATTTATATCATTTTAGATGAACAAGACAACTGAAATTGCAAAGATGATAGATCATTCGATCCTTCATCCGACACTTACTGATGACGATCTGAAGAGGGAATGTGAAGTTGCAAAAAAATACAACGTTGCATCAGTATGCGTAAAACCCTATGCAGTAAAACTGGCTGTTGAAATTCTTAAAGGAAGTGAAGTGGCAGTCGGAACCGTGATCGGATTCCCTGCAGGAAATTCTTCAATTGCAGTCAAGGTTTTTGAGACAGAAACTGCCTGCAGGGATGGCGCCGTTGAAATCGACATGGTTATCAATATCGGGAAAGCCCTGCAGGAAGACTGGAAATACNTGGAAGAAGAGATAAAGGCAGTTGTCGATACCTCACACAGGTTCGGTGCGATTACCAAAGTGATTTTTGAGACAGACTACCTGACCAGGGATGAACATAAAATAAGACTTTGTGAGATTTGCTCAGGAGCTGGTGCGGAATATGTGAAGACATCTACCGGATTTGGATTTGTAAAAGGATCCGATGGCAAATATTCTTATGCCGGTGCGACAGCACACGATCTGGCTCTTATGAGGAAATATTCGGCTCCTGAGGTGAAAGTGAAAGCAGCCGGTGGAGTCCGGACTCTGGCTGATCTGCTGAAATATAAAGAATTGGGTATTTCAAGATGCGGAGCAACAGCTACGGCAGCTATGCTTGATGAGGCTAAAAAGCTTTTCGGGGAATAATGGTTAAGTCGGAATTCATCTCAAAAAAGAAACAACCAGCAACCAGTAACCAGCATCTCAAAATAATTGACCCAGCCGTGAAAAATAAGCAATTCATTTATATTTTCCTTATATCAGCCTTACTTTTAATTTCATGCCAGGAAAAATATCCTCCTTTAAGCCTGCATCCTGATAATCAGCATTATTTTCAGTTCAGAGGGAAACCAACAATACTGACAGGTTCAACTGAGCATTACGGCGCAGTTATGAACCTCGATTTTGACTATAAAAGTTATCTTGATGAGATATCTGAAAAAGGATTGAATTTAACAAGGACATTTTCAGGCATTTATGTCGAGCCACAGGGTGCTTTCGGCATAAATAAGAATACCCTGGCTCCGGGACCCGGGAAATTTATATGCCCGTGGGTCCGGAGCAATCAGCCAGGATATCCGGGTGGCGGCAACAAATTTGATCTGACAAAATGGGATGATGCCTATTTTGAACGTCTCAGGGATTTTATATCCGAAGCAGGGAAACGAAATATAATAGTGGAATTGGATCTCTTCTCCAATTTTTATGATACAATTCAATGGAAACTGAGTCCACTTTATTATTCAAACAATATCAACAATCTCGAACCAATTCCTGATCATAAGGAGGTATTATCATTACGGCATCCCGAACTGCTGAAAATTCAGGAAGAGATGGTCCGGAAGATCCTTACGGAATGCAATGGTTTTGACAATCTGTACTATGAAGTATGTAATGAACCATATTTTGGAGACCTGCAGGCTCTTGATTCCTGGGAGGAACATATGACAGGCATTATTGCTGCGGCAGAGGATTTGTTACCGAACAGGCATCTTATTTCCCAGAACATCCAGAATGGTTCTTTAAAAGTTGAGAATCCACATCCTGCTGTTTCCATATTCAATTTCCATTATGCAAAACCTCCTGTTGCAGTTGAAATGAATTACGGATTAAACAGACCAATAGGAGACAATGAAACAGGCTTCAATGGTATTGAAGATGTTAACTACAGGACAGAAGGCTGGGATTTTCTGACAGCAGGTGGTTCACTTTATAATAATCTGGACTACTCCTTTACTTCTGAAAATGAAGACGGAAGCTTTATCGTGCTTCCTGGTCAGCCCGGAGGCGGAGGAGCAACTTTGCGTAATCAGCTTAAAATACTAAAAAATATTTTCGGGGAGCTTGATTTTATTCAAATGAAACCATCAAACCATTTACTGAAAAGCTCTACTTATGGAAATGCAACAATAAGAATACTTGCTGAAGAGGGTTATCAGTATCTTCTTTATATAAATAGCTCGCACTCAGAGAAAGCCGGCCAACCGGAATCAGAAAACATCAAAAACATTTCAGTTCAAATAGCCATAGAATTACCTGCCGGCAATTATAAATGTGAATGGATTGATCCTGTAACAGGTAATCGAACCCAATTCCTTATCAGGAAGCATAGTGGTGGTGAATATCTTCTTAAAACTCCTGCTGTGGGGGAAGATCTAGCCCTAATAATAACCAGATAACCAGAAATGTAAAATGAAAAGATCAACAATTTTCTATTGCCTTCTTGCCATATCAAATATGATACTTGCCACAGAGGTTGAACAATATACAGTATTTGAACTGGATCTTAAGGGGCCTTCTGGCGGGAATCCATTTGTAAATGTGCAGCTTGGTGCCGAGTTCAAATTCATGAACAGGAGTTACTTTTGTGACGGATTCTACGATGGATCAGGCATCTTTAAGCTCCGTTTTATGCCTGATGAACCTGGTGAATGGACTTATACCACAAAAAGCAATATCAGGCAGCTTGATTCAAAAAAGGGGAGCTTTGTATGTACTCCTTCTTTGCCCGGGAATCATGGACCCGTGAAGGTCAGAAATATATTCGACTTCGGTTATGCAGACGGAACACCATTTTATCCTGTCGGAACAACGTGTTATGCCTGGGTTCATCAGCCTGAAGAGCTTGTTAACGAGACTCTTGCCACCCTTGCAAAAACTGCTTTCAACAAAATCAGAATGACAGTAATGCCGAAGAACTATGACGTTTATATTAATAATGAACCTCCATTTTATCCTTTTGAAGGATCAAAGGAGAAGGGGTGGGATTTCTCAAGACCCAATCCTGCCTTTTTCAGGAACCTAGAACAAAAAATTCTTGAACTGCAGAAACTTGGTATTGAAGCAGATGTTATCCTCTTTCATCCTTATGATTTCGGCAAATGGAACCTCGACAAAATGAACACAGAACAGGCTATATTCTACCTGCGCTACCTGATTGCACGCATTGCCGTTTTTCGCAATGTATGGTGGTCTATGGCCAATGAATATGATATTATGAGAAAGACCGATGAGGAATGGGAAAAGTACTTCAGGACTATTCAGACATGCGATCCTTATAATCATTTGTGCAGCATCCATAACGGTATGGCATGGTATAATCATTCAAAACCCTGGATTACACATCTTAGCATTCAGACTCCTTATCTTCAGGATATCCAGGATTGGAGAGAACTTTACAGGAAACCCGTTATCATTGATGAATGTGTTTACGAGGGAAATATACCCAACGACTGGGGCAATCTTACACCCGAAGAGATGGTTAACCGATTCTGGATTTCATGGTGCAGGGGAGCATATTGCACACATGGCGAGACATATATTCACCCGGAGAATATACTCTGGTGGTCAAAAGGAGGAAGACTTTACGGGACAAGTCCAGACAGGATAGCATTCCTTCATAAAATAATGGAAGAAACCCCTTTGGAAGGAGTTTATCCCTTTCACAACATCTGGAACAAAGAAACCTATCTGATAAAGACTAATGCGTTTTATTTATATTATTATGGCAACAGCCAGCAGGCCAAAGCAAGGATCTACCTGCCCAAAAATATAAAGTTCAGACTTGAAGTTATTGATGCATGGAATATGACAATAACACCTGTTAAGGGAGAATTCAGCGGAATGACCGAGATACCTTTGCCGGGTCTCCCTTATATGGCAGTGAGGGCAATAGCGATAACTGAAAAAACTGTTCCGGATAAAATGTAACAAATGTTACAATTCGTGGTGGGCTCATTAGTCTTCACTAAACAGAATAAATTACCAGAATGAATAAAAAACAGCTTCTCCGTGATCTGCTTGCAGGTAAGAAAGAAAAGGAAAGAGTATTCTTCCGCCCGATCCTGATGCATTTTGCTGCAAGGTTCAATAACACTACATATGGTAAATATGCCTCAGATTATAAGATTCTGGTGGAAAGCAACATCCGTGCAATGGAATATTTTGATACTGACATGGTATCACTTATCTCCGATCCCTATCGCGAAACATCTGCTTTTGGTGCACCAATTGAATTTATTGAAGAGGGTGTGCCAAGATGTATTGAACATATAGTCAAAACAATTGATGATGTCATAAACCTGAAAAAGCCGGATGTATATAAAAATGAGCGGACTCTCGACAGGATAAAAGGTGCTGAATACTTTCAGGATTTACTGAAAGGTAGTGTTCCTGTGAGCGGCTGGATAGAGGGTCCTCTTGCAGAAGCATGTGATCTGACAGGTGTCAGCGAGATGCTCCTTAATCTTATGATCGATCCTGATTTCTCAAATATTCTTATGGATAAATGCATGTTAACTGCAAAGGATTTCGCAAAAGCTCAGATAGAAGCAGGCTGCGACCTTATAGGTATCGGCGATGCAATTTGTTCCCAGATTGACAGAGACAGCTATGAGATTTATATTAAACAGAGACATCGCGAACTTATTTCATTCATACATGATTGCGGTGCCTCTGTAAAATTGCACATCTGCGGAGATACCTCACACCTCCTCGGATCTTTAAGCGAACTTAATGCCGATATTATTGATCTCGACTGGCAGGTTGATCTTGACAAAGGAAGAGAAATACTTGGAGATAATGTTGTTATAGGGGGCAATATCAATCCGGTTCTTATCCAGGACAAATCAGAGGAAGAAGTCTATTTACTTTCCAAAATGCTTGTGGAAAAATATAAAGATCAGAAATACTTGCTTGCAGCCGGCTGTGAAATAACCGTGTTGACACCTCACCAAAACCTTTCTGCAATGAGAAGAGCCTCATTGCTGAAAGACTGATATAAAAAAATCATAGAATAAATGCAATCATTTGTAAATTAAATGAGCACATTAAAAGAATTTGTAGAAGCATTACCGGAAAAACTCAAACAAACCGGCACGATTGATGAAGATCATGATGAACTTCTGCTTTGTGCAGGACAGCTTAGAATGAATTTCAGCAGAGGGGCTTTAAGATATATTTCATCAGGTAATAAGGAGGTTATACGCATGATCTATGCTGCAGTACGCGATAGAGACTGGTTTAACATTACTCCTGTGATAACTGATCAAAAGACAGTAAGAGAGGAAAACTCCTTCAGAATTTCTTACAGGTGTCTTTATCAGAATGAGAAAATACATTTCTCTGCTGATTATGTAGTTGAAGGCATGGAGGATAACACTGTTATATTTACCATGGAGGGCGTAGCGCAACAGAGTTTTGAAAAGAACAGGATAGGATTCTGTGTATTACATCCGATTGAAGAGTGCGCAGGGAGAAATTGTATAATTGAGCATAGCGACGGCACAACAGAACAATCCAATTTCCCGGAGGATATAAGCCCGCAACAAGTCTTCAGGGACATCAAATCGATGAAATGGATTGTTGACAGGGCAGCTTGCAGGCTCGAATTTGATGGGGATGTTTTTGAGACCGAAGACCAGAGAAACTGGACAGATGCATCATTCAAAACCTATTCCACACCACTGTCAATTCCTTACCCTGTTACATTAGAAAAAGGGACAAGGGTTTGCCAGAGAATCTCGTTCAGTGCTGAAGGATCGATTAATGGCGTTGATGAAACAGGCGACAAAATCATTGTAAAACTTTTTCCCGAAGAGTCTCTAAAACTTCCAACTGTCGGGATCTGTCAGTCGAGCCGCAAATTATCATTAAGCAGAGGGGAGACAAAGATAATAAGATCGCTAAGGTTTGACCATTACAGGGTCGACCTTAACCTGTTCGAAAATGGCTGGCATCAAAAAGCTGAAAGGGGATACATGGAATCTGTTGACCTGGGCTACACCCTGGAACTTGCCCTGTACTTCGATGATGATGCTTTACATCAGATTAACAGCTTTAAAAACTGGTATTTAAAAAGAAGACATTCTGTTTCCTCAATCCTTTTGTTCCATAAATCTCTTCCTTCAACACCAGATAACCTTGCCGTGGAGATCATACCTATTCTCAGGGAAATTGATCCCGATGTTAAATTAGTGACAGGGACAAATGCAAACTTTGCACAACTAAACAGGAACAGACCGGGAGAAACAGGGAACGACTCTGTATGCTATTCGATTCATCCACAAGAACATGCATCAGACACTTTGACTCTTATCGAAAACCTTGAAGCTCAGGGTTATTCGGTCAGGAGTGCTCAGGTGTTTTCAGGCAACAAAGGAATATTCATTTCACCTGTGACTATTCAGAGGAGGTTTAATGCCAATAATGCATTTATTGAGATTCCTAATTCCGGGCCGGAGACTCCTCCCCAGATCGATAGTCGGTTGATGTCGTTATTTGGAGCCTGCTGGACTGCCATAAGTCTTAAATACCTGTGCGAGCAGGGAGCAGATAGTATAACATATTTTGAAACCGTGGGAGAAAGAGGAGT
>JGI20213J14113_1000386_pt1 | contig 9853 bp, 5 predicted proteins | sample WetSurMetagenome_3_FD_14113 | JGI IMG/M metagenome (IMG submission 14113) | reverse complement strand
AGTACGGTTGGGTAAGATCAAGTTCACAACTTGAGGAACTCGGCAGTAAGTACGGTTGGGTAAGATCAAGTTCACAACTTGAGGAACTCGGCAGTAAATACGGTTGGGTAAGGTAGATGAATTAGTTCTCCAAAGTATACTTTGTTAAGCCTTCAATCTTTATTGAAGGCTTTTTTATTATTAAGGGTAAGTGTTTATTTTTCTGATGTAATTTGTAGTTGATGATCATTATTACTAATCATTTTATTATAAAGGTACTCCAACTTCCAAATTTTAAAATTACCGGTGCTTTTTGTTAAAATGCTAAGAACCTCTCTTCTATTTGTTTTACTGTCCTCTCTGTTATTTGCGCAGGAAATCTCCCAGATTACTTTAATTGAAAATGAGAGAAACTCATCAATTCCATCTTATAATTTTCAAGGGACCATCTATGTTTCATTAAAGCATTTTGCGGATGGTTTAAGTGTAAGCAGCAGCTTATCAGATTTTGGAAGTACTATTAAGATAACCTTTAAAGAAGTCATCCTTCAATTCACATCAAAAAATCCATACGTAGTAGTTACTTCAAAGGAGTCTGGAGAATCAATTATTCATCAGCTTCCTACATCATCGCATTTTATTGATAACTTTGTATTTGTTCCGCTAAATGAAACAATTGAACTTTTTAATAAATATTATGATAAATCAGTTGCAGTTATTAGTCCTGGCAAAGTAATAGTACTTGCAAAGGATCAACAAAACATTGCTGTAATTGAAAATATAACTTTAGAGCAGAGTAAAAAGGGGACCTATATTCATATAAAGAGCAATATTTTATTTACTTCACAATTAACTCATGATAGCAACGATTCTTTTATTCTGATAATCAAAAATGCTTCAACTTTCGGAAAGAATTTCGAAAACCTTGTTCCCATTGGATTTGTAAAACACATCGGAGTTGCAAACGTTAATCGTAATGTTGAAATAAGAATAAAGAAAAATAATGAGGACATTGCTATTGAATATTTTGATGCGGGTGATAAAAAAGAATTAGTTCTGCATTTGTTTGAACGGGAAGATTCACCATGGCTGGAGAGAGAAAGCGAACACTTTAAAGTTATTTATCGCGAATATCATTCGCATTTAATTAATCATATCCTTGTATCTGCTGAAAAAGCATTTAAACCTCTTTCTGAGCTATTTCATTATGTTCCTGCTGATAAAATAATTATTAATACCTATGATGTAAGTGATTACGGTTTTGCGGCAACCAGCACGACTCCTCAAAATTTTATCAGGCTCGAGATTGAACCTATGGAACCGGGCTATGAAGTAGTCCCTTACGACGAAAGAATTCAATGGCTGATTAGCCATGAACTTGTTCATGTAATTGTAAATGATGCAACAGTTGGATTTGAATCCTTTTGCAGATCTGTTTTTGGAAAAGTGCCTCCGGAAAAATCTCAACCCCTTTCGATTGTATATAGTCTTCTTACAAATTATAACCGCTATTCGCCCCGATGGCACCAGGAAGGGATTGCAGTGTTTTTTGAAACCTGGCTGAGTGGAGGATACGGAAGAGTGCTGGGCAGTTTTGATGAAATGTATTTTAGAAGTTTGGTATATGAAGGTAAAAACTTTTCGTCGCAGTTAGATTTAGAGACTTTGTTGAGTCATAATTCAATTCTACTTGAGAATATTCATTACATCTACGGTGGCAGATTCGTAGCATATTTATCAATAGTTTATGGGACAGAAAAAGTTCTTGACTGGTTTAAAACAAAAGAGGGTGATGCCTACATTGGTTTCGAAGGAAAATTCAAAAAAGTATTTAATAAAGATTTTTATTCAGCCTGGGATGATTTTATTTCTTATGAAACAAAATTCCAGGAAGAGAATATTAACATATTAAAGAAAGCAGAGCAGACTAAACTTAGAAATATAAACTCTGAGAATTTTGGATGGGTATCACGTCCCTATTATGACAGCCCCACTAACTCAGTAATCTATGTTTACCACAGACCGCACGAACTAACTTCGCTGCAATCTCTTGATTTAATTACAGGCGATTGTAAGAAACTTTATTCCATAACTACGCCAAGTATGTTACAGGTTTCTTCTATCGCATTAGATGAAGTTAACGGCTTGATATTTTATACAACAAAAAACAATCAATTATTCAGAGACATCTGGGTGTACCATTTAGAATCAGGAGATGAGAAATTACTATTTGAGAATGCAAGAGTTGGTGATTTAGCTGTTTCGCCCGTTACTCACGATTTGTGGGGAATACAGCACGATGCAGGTTTTGCTACACTGGTTTATTCGCCCTATCCTTACAAGGAAATTATTCGTCTGATAACTTGTGACCTTGGGGATGAAATGTTTAATCTTTCAATTGATGACTCGGGTAAAAAACTGGCCGCAACTTTAAAGAAATCCAACGGCCAGCAATCTGTCATAGCATTTAATGCTCAAACCGTTATTGTTGATTCCACATTTCTTTACGAAGTGATTTCAAGCAGCGGTTCTCCCGAAAATCCTTCGTGGAGCAGAGATGGAAAAACTTTGTACTGGAATGCTTACACTAACGGAGTCTCAAATATCTATCGCTATAATTTCAATGATAAATCTTTAAAAGCAGTATCTCATTGCATTATAGGATTATTCAGACCAGTTGAAATATCACCTGACTCAATCTTCGCATTTGAATATACTTCCGATGGTTTTAGACCAGTAATTTTTGAAAATAGAGCAGCAGCATTTTTACCTGCAATTAATTATTTTGGTCAAAAGGTTATTGAAGCAAATCCAGAATTACAGAGTTTGAATTTAAGTCGCGACTCCTCTAAAATTAATCCTGTTGATTTTTCGATGGAGTCAGGTTTTAATGGATTAGAAAACTTACACATACAATCAATAATTCCTGTAGTCAGCGGCTTTCAGAATCAGGTTGTCTTCGGTTTATTTACAAGAATTTCCGATCCCCTTTTAATTCATGATTTTTATATGGAAGCAGGGGTTTCTCCACTTAATGAAGCACCCAGTTATCCTCTCTGGCATCTGAGATTTAAGTATGATTACAAGCAGTTATTTTTTATAGATGTTCTTTACAATGGAGCTGACTTTTTTGATTTGTTCAATGATAGAAAAAGAGGAACTATCGGAACACAATTTAAACTCGGGCACACATACTTTTGGAAGTATGATAATCCAACAAAGATTAAGCAGGCGACCACATTAACATTTTATAGGGACACAAAATTTATTAATGATAACCTAGTTCCGGTTTCGCAGCCAGATTTTGCAGTTTTGGCGACAAATCTGAACTTTAAAAACCTTCGAAAAAGTATTGGTAGTTCAGATTATGAGTTTGGAAACGAATTTAACTGGACCATAGGTCTATACGGTACAAATTTTGACCAACCAGAAGTTGCACTGAATTCATACATTGAATTGAGTGATTTCTCAACCTGGTTGTGGAATCATAATGTTTTACACGTAAAATTTGCAGGTGGATATAACTACGAAAACGAAAATCTTGTTCAAAGTTTATTTTACATTGGTGGGTTTGGAAACAGAGCAGTCGATAATGACGAAATTAAACAATTCAGGAGAATTTTTAGATTTTCTGGAATTCCGATTTATAGTCTTGTCACAAACAAATTTGGAAAAATAATGCTCGAAAACGCATTTCCACCAATTAGAACTTCAGAATGGTTGTTACTGGATCAATTTGTAAATCATTTTGATTTTGCAATTTATTCACAGGGATTGATCACACAGTCTAATTTAGGTGACTATTTGGTTGATGTTGGGGCACAAATGGATATAAAATTTAAACATTGGTATAATCTTGAATCAACATTTTCTGCCGGGATCGCAAAAGCTTGGTCCTGGTCGGGTTATAATGATTGGGAATGGTTCTTATCGATTAAGTTATTAAAAGATTAGGTAAAAAGATTTTGAAGCTATGAAATTTTCTGAATTTAAAAAAAATATAGATGACAAAGTCAAAAATGTAATTGACGGGGACGAGTCATCTGAAAGATTAAAAAATCTTGAAGCAATCTTAAACATTGTAAACACTATAAACAGGTCTTTAATATTAGATGATGTTCTTGAGCTCGTTCTCAAAAATTCAATACGCATAACCAATTCTGAAAGAGGTTTTATTGTTCTACAAAATGTCTCAGGCGAATTGGAATTTAAATTAGGACTTAATGATCATAATGAAAACCTTCCTAAGCAACTTTTTGAAGTTAGTAACACTGTTGTTGCCGATGTTTTTCGCAATGGGCAATCGGTTTTTATTGAAGGTGCACAGAGTGATGCAGCTTATGATCCTTCAAAAAGTATTTTAAAGCTTGATTTGCAAACAATTCTCTGCTCACCATTAATTACTGATGGAAAGAAAATTGGAGTGATCTATGTTGATAGTAAGCATCTTCATAAAATAAAAGTTAGAGAAATAACCGGGACGTTCGAAATTTTAGCTGGGCAGGCAGCTACTGCGATTAGAAATGCACAATTATATGATGGTCAAATAAATGCTTATAATGCACTACAGGAAGCCAACGCACAGCTGATTCAGGCAGAGCGCAGAGTATTAAAATCGGGAATTGATTCCGAGATCGGTCAAGCATTGCAGGGATTAGTGCATCTTGCACTTTTGGAAACTGAAAGTCTTTTACGAACAATTGAAAAATCTCAGTCTGAATTTGAGAGCAATAATCAGGTTGATGACTTACTTTTTGATAGATTAAAATTAAAGTCTAAAGTAGCTGCAGATAGTATACGGAATATCCAAAAATATGCGCAGGTTCTTCTAGAAACTTCGGTTACTGATTTGAATAAGGACAACAATGACTTGAACAGAACTATCCATTCAGTGATTAAATATCTTTCACCACTTAAGAAATTTAGTTTAGTAACTTTTAATACAGAATTAAATCCCCTTCCACTATGCGATTTTGATCCGGAACAAATACAGCATCTCCTGGTTCATTTAATAACCAATGCTGTTGATGCTAATAAAAATGCGACAATTACAATTCGTTCATTCATTACAGACAAAAGAAATTGCGTTGAAATTCAGGATGACGGACCTGGCTTTCCAGAAAAAGTTAAAGCAAATCCATCAATTGTTTTTAATTTATCTAACGGAGGCTATGGTTTATTTCTTTGCAAAAATATTATGGATAAACATAAAGGGGAGATTAAAATACTCAATAGCGATAAAGGTGCACTGATTCATTTTTCATTACCCGTTAATTAAGCGTGGAATTATTCAATATAAAATATTTTGACTTATGCTACGAACCTCTGCCATTTCCGGTTGAGGTTTTTGATGAAAAAGGTTTTGTAGTTTATGTCAATACCGAGTTCACCAAGAGATGGGGTTATTCACTCGTTGAGCTTAGCGGATATTCTTATGCTACCGATAAGGAACTTCAGAAAAGGGAGATTGTTCAAAAGATCAGCACAGCTTTACAGAAAAAGAAACCTGTCCAGCTTCAAAATTATGTTGATACAAGATTACTTGGTGCCGATAGAGCAGTGCCTTTTTTAAAGACAACAATATTCCCAATTAATCTCAGTAATAAAACTTTTATTGTACTTTTTCATGAGGACCAAACGGATGTTCTACTTGCTGAAGAAGAAGTTAGAAAAGCACGGGATGCAAGCAAGGAAGCTGACCGTCTTAAAAGTACTTTTCTAAATGTTCTTTCTCATGAACTTAGAACTCCACTTAATATAATTCTCGGATACTCTACTATAATTAAAGAAAATCTCCGGGAGAAGATAGGTAACGAAGATAAAATCTACCTTGATAACCTGCATACTGGTAGCGAAAGATTATTTAAAAGTATAACACAAATGCTGGAGTTTGCGCAGATCGAAGCCGGTAATTATAAATTGAACATTGAAACTTTAAATCTCGTTCACGTAATTAAAAATTGTTTAGAGCCATTTAAAATTAAAGCTTCAGAAAAGAAACTTGACTTTTCACTGAGGGTTGGAAAAGAAAATATTTTTGTGGATGTTGATTTGCAATGTGTTGAAGCAATTCTTAACAACTTGATTGATAATGCTATTAAATTTACCAGACAGGGTTATATTGAATTTGAAGTTGATACTTTTAGTGAAAGAGAACTGGCAATATGTAAAATTAAGGATACCGGAGTTGGCATTTCGACCGAATATCTTGATCACCTTTACAGACCTTTCAGTCAGGAAGAACTCGACATAGGTAGAAATTTTGAAGGAAATGGTTTGGGTTTAGCTATTTCAAAAAGATATATTGAAAAAATGGGCGGCTCTCTGATTGTTGACAGCATTAAGGGAGTTGGCAGTACTTTTACATTTACTCTGCCACTGGCAAAAGTTGGAAAGGTTGAACAGTTTAAGAAAACTATTGAAAAAAGCAACGGAGTTTCTAAGATATTAATGTTGGATGACAGCGGGGATTCTTATCCTCTTATCAAAGCCTTTTTGAAAGATAATTACGAGGTAAACCTTATACCTTCTCAGGATTTTAGTTCAGGGCTGATTACAGAAGAAAAATTCAGTGCAATAATTTTTGATGTTACTATAAACTATTGGAATAGAGGACTTGAAATTGTCAGGAAAGTTAGGAAGAACAAGAATAAAAAGATTCCGATCGTAATTTTATCAAGTGAGTTTCTTCAGGAGAAAATTCAACAGTTCCGTAAAGCAGGCGCGGATGAATTTTTAGTTAAGCCTTTTGCAAAAGGAGAGCTTGTTACTCTTATCAATAAAATTACCGTCCAATAAATTTAACCCACCTCTTTTTTAATACCTGTCTGATTCCGCAGCGTTTAATAATTATTAAGTATTTTTTGATTGTTGAATTCTTAAACTTTATTTAATGATCAAATCAACTCTAATGGGTATGAGGCTTAAGGAACTACGAAAAAAAATAAAAGCAGTCGGAAATCCTGATGTTGCAAAAACAATGATGTGGTTCTTCAAAACCGGTAAAGGTCAATGCGGGGAAGGCGATGTTTTTGCAGGACTCAAAGTACCGACACAAAGAAAATTAGCACAGGAATTCAGGGATTTATCCTTAAGGGATTTGAAGATATTACTGAATTCACCAGTCCACGAAGAAAGATTAATTTCACTTTTCATTTTAGTTGATAAATATGAGAAAAGCGACGAGCAGGAGAAAGAAGTCATCTTTTCATTTTACCTTAAAAACAGAAAAAGAATTAATAACTGGGATCTAGTTGATCTTTCAGCACCAAAAATCATCGGGAAGCATCTGCTGAATAAAGATAAAAGTTTATTATTTAAATTTGCACTATCAAAAAATCTATGGGAACGAAGGATTGCTGTTTTATCAACCTATGAGTTTATAAGAAATAATGATTTTGCTGTGACTCTGCATATTTCAAAAGTGCTTTTGGTTGATAAACACGACCTGATTCACAAAGCAGTTGGATGGATGCTGAGAGAAATCGGGAAGAGAGATTTGCAAATAGAAGAAAGTTTTTTGAAAGTTCATTATAAAAAAATGCCACGAACGATGCTTCGTTATGCAATAGAAAAGTTTCCGGAATCTAAACGAAAAAAATATCTTCAAGGAAAAATTTAGAGGTCAATATGGAAAAGCGACTAAATATACCAAGCGGCACAATCTGGGAAGATAAAATTGGTTATTCAAGAGCTGTGAGAATCGGTAATTTAATTGAAGTATCGGGTACTTCTGCAATTGATCGTGACAGGGTTGTTGCGCCGGGTGATCCCTACCAGCAAACAAGATTCATCATTCAAAAAATTGAGAAGGCGATTATTGATGCAGGAGGATCATTGAACGATGTAATCCGGACGAGGATATATGTAACCAACATAAAAGACTGGGACGCGGTCGGAAGAGCACATGGCGAATTCTTCAAAGATATCAAGCCGGTCACTTCAATGGTTGAAGTTAAATCCCTGATTGATCCCAATTTTGTTGTTGAACTGGAAGCGACTGCTTATTTACAGCAATAATAAATTGCAAAAGATTTTCAAGAAGAGTTTCTTTTATATATAATCTTCTCTTGCTCAGTAATTTATAACTGCCAATTCAATGATTGAAATAATGAATGATGATATTATCATTTTGTTAAGAATACAACCAATCTTAAATTGGCCACCGAATTTTATTTTTTAAGAAACCAGAAAGTTAATGGATAAAAAACCCGATACAGCTTTAAATGGGAAAACTTCAATATTTTTTACAGACAAAGAAAAACCAGCATCCTATTCTCTTTCCAACCAGTTCGCTGAAAATTTAGAGTTCCGATTAATTAAAGATAGAATAACAGCAACTGGATCCGATGCATACTTTGCTTTATCTCTCGCTATTCGGGACAGGCTTGTTCGTAAGTGGCTCAGAACCCAGCATCAATATTTTCAAAAAGATGTAAAGAGAGTCTATTATCTTTCATTAGAATATTTAATGGGAAGACTTCTTGGTAATTCATTGATAAACATGGATTACTATGATGAATGCTACAGTATTTTGAAAGAAGATGGTTACAGTCTGGAAGAAATAAGAGAGATTGAACATGATATGGGATTAGGCAACGGAGGATTAGGCAGGCTTGCATCTTGTTATCTCGATTCAATGGCAACACTTGAATTGCCAGCTTTTGGTTACGGGATAAGGTATGAGTATGGAATATTCAAGCAGGCAATAGAAAACGGTCAACAGGTTGAGTATCCCGACAGTTGGCTCCAGAACGGAAATCCTTGGGATATATTCAGAAGAGATTTGGAGTACCGTGTAAAGTTTTATGGGAAAGCTTCGAAAATTCAGAATCCTGATGGAACATTTAAATTTGAATGGATAGACACTGAAGATGTACTTGCAGTCGGTTATGATATTCCTGTTCCAGGATATAAAAATAATACAGTAAATAATTTAAGATTATGGCAAGCAAAAGCATGCGCAGATTTCAGCTTTAAAGATTTTAATGCTGGCGATTATGTTGCTGCTGTAGCTTCAAAAACAGGTTCTGAAACTATTTCGAAAGTGCTGTATCCAAATGATTCTTATGTCGAGGGAAAATTTTTAAGACTTAAGCAGCAGTATTTTTTCGTCTCCGCTACTTTGCAGGACATTATAAGAAAATACAAAATCAGCCACAAAACTTTTGATAAATTCGCCGAGAAAAATGCAATCCAACTAAACGACACTCACCCCGTAATTGCAATCCCTGAACTTATGAGAATTTTGATTGACCAGGAAGGATTAAGCTGGGTAAAAGCCTGGAGCATTACAAGTAAAACATTTGCATACACTAATCACACAGTTGTTCCGGAGGCATTGGAGGAGTGGTCACTGCCTCTCTTTGAAGAATTGCTGCCGCGTCATATTCAGATTATATATGAAATTAACAGGAGATTTATTGAAGATGTTAAGAAAAATTATACAACAGATCCCGATATTTTATCAGCTATGTCCATAATTAATGAGGCTAATGGCAGATCGGTTCGTATGGCAAACCTGGCGATTGTCGGAAGTTTTGCAGTTAATGGTGTTGCTGCTTTGCACACAGAAATTTTGAAAACAAAAATCTTTTCTCATTTCCATAAAATGTATCCCGGAAAATTTATCAACATAACTAATGGTATCACTCCGAGAAGGTGGTTAAAGACAGCTAATCCATTTCTTTCAAAAATTATCAGTGACAGAATTGGTGAGAACTGGGTTTATGATCTTAATGATCTTCGCAAGTTGGAAAAGTTTGTTGATGATCCTGATTTCAGAGAACAGATCCGAAATGCAAAGTGGCTGAATAAAAAACTATTGATTGATTTGATTGAAGAGAATAACGGAATAAAAATAAATCCTGAATCA
>JGI20213J14113_1000384_pt1 | contig 9870 bp, 9 predicted proteins | sample WetSurMetagenome_3_FD_14113 | JGI IMG/M metagenome (IMG submission 14113) | reverse complement strand
TGGCTCGACTCTTTCTGCAATGTGATTCAGGTATTCTCCCAGCTTGAATCTGGCAAATTCCTTTCCTTCCGGGGTTACAACGCGGACATCTCCATCATAAAAATTCACCTTGTTGTTTTTATCAACCATACCCATGTAATAAGTAGTATGCTTATACGTATCACTAAGAACGAGATCGACATACTCCTTATTCTTGAGAACAACATCATCAAATATTTTTAATGCAAACTGTGCGAATTCAACTCCATTTTTTGCTACATCCACAATTTTCAACCTGTCATCTTCAGCGAGCGGTTTCGACATCCCTCCCGGCAGACCACAGACCGGGTGGATTACCCTCCCGCCAAGAAGGGTTATAACGTCACGGCATTCCCTTCTCAGCTTGATGACCTTTCCGGCGATCTCAAGCCCAACTTTGGCAATAACCCCCAGGATATTCCTTTCAGCCGGAGGCGCTGATGGGCCAACAATAAAATCAGGCCCGCCGAGGAAGAAGAAATGGAGATTATGGTCTTCGAGCATAAAGGCAGAATAAATCAACTCCCTCAATTTTTTTGCAGTTGGCGGCGGTTCGACTTTGAACAGGTCATCCAGCGCCTTTGTAGAACAAATATGGTGTGTGGTAGGACAGACACCGCAGATTTTCGGTGTTATCCTGGGCATCTCCTCAGCAGGACGGCCAACAGAAAAGACCTCAAACCCCCTCAGTTCAGGAACCTGGAAGTATGCCTTCTCCACGTCTCCCCTGTCATCGAGGAAGATCTCTATCTTCCCGTGACCTTCAAGCCTTGTAATCGGGTCTATGGTAATGCGTTTATTCATTCAACCACCAAATTTATATGAATTTTCTTCTCAACATGGATGCCGGCAAAGAATAGTAATAGAAAATGCCTGCCGGATCAGCTATAGAATCTGTTATCTTCTTTATTTCTTCCTCACTATCTGCATCGATGATGGATGAAAGGGCTGAAAGGAACTTTGCCCCCTGATCTTCAACCCTGCTTGTGGAACCAAAACATCCGCGGCATGGCATATTGGCATTGATGCACCTTTCACCGCAACCGTCACGGGTTGCAGGCCCCAGGCAGATAATCCCCTGGTCCAAAAAACACTTTTCCGGATCAATGAGGACTTCGTGAACTCTCTTGATGTGTTTTATGACTGCCTTTTCAGGTTTTGTAATTTTCCTTTTGCAGGTATCACATAAAGATTTATCGGGCGCCAGTACAGTCCCTTTTGGTGGGAGGTTGCCAGTTAGAATCGCCTCAACGGCATTCATTATCAGGTCTGGCGGAGGAGCACAGCCAGGGAGGTAGTAATCGACGTCTATGACCTGATCGAGCGTAAAAACAGTATTATAAAATTTCGGTAATGTTAATTCGCCTTCCTTAACTGTTGTTTTTTCCTGCGGGAATATTTTACCGGGATTATCCAGAGAAGGGGACTTCTGATATACATAATCAAAAATAATTTCTCGGTTTGAAAAATTTGCCAGGCCCGGGGTGCCGCCGATATGCGCGCAGGCACCGAACGCAACAACAAGGCCTGATTTTTTCCTGAGGAGTTTTGCAATATGTTCCTGCTCTCCTGTCCTTATCGAACCATTAATGAAACTGACTGCTATTTCACCATCCTGCAGAGCTTCCACATCTTTTATTTTAAAATCCATCGCAACCGGCCAGAGGACAAACTCAACAGCTTCCACAACTTTCAGGATATTTTCTGCAAGATCGACTACTGCTTCCTCGCAGCCTCCGCATGAGGCACACCAGTAAAAGGCTACCTTCGGTTTAGCCAATTATGAAATCTCCTCTGTCATGCAGCAATCTCTCTCTTCAAAGGCCCGAGAGCTTTTACTTTCTGAACCATGTCACTTATTGTCTCGACAAATTTATCAGCCTCACTGGCAGAAACCCAATCCAGCCGAAACCTTTCTTCTTCTATCCCGAACTGGGTCAGCATCTTTCTCAAAAGATGAAATCTGCGCAGGGCTTTGTAATTGCCTTCTTTATAATGACAGTCACCAGGATGACATCCGAGTATCATGACTCCGTCAGCTCCGGCCTGAAAAGCCTTTATTACAAACTGCGGGTCTATCCTTCCGGTGCACATTACGCGGATAACCCTCACATTGGGGGGATAGGTCTTTCTCGCGCTTCCTGCAGCATCAGCTCCTGCATAAGAGCACCAGTTGCATAAAAACCCGACTATCCTGGGTTCAAAATCACTCATTTCAGAACCTCTTCTATCTCGGCAAATATCTGTTCTGCAGTAAAATGCCTGCTTTTGGCAGAGCCGCTCGGACATGCTGCCACACAGGTCCCACACCCTTTACAAAGAACCGTGTTTACTACAGCAACCTTCTTTTCTTTATCAATGACAATCGCCTTATATGGACAGAGTCCCACGCAGATCATGCACTCAGCGCAGACCTTTTCATCTATCTCGGCTGTCATGACATCCAGTTCCAATTTCCTTCCAGGGACGAGTATCGAAAGGGCCTGTCCTGCTGCTGCTGCACCTTGGGCCACCGAGTTCTGGATATCCTTTGGCCCCTGTGCACAGCCGGCAATAAATACGCCTTCGATATTCGTGGAAACAGGCGCGAGCTTGGTATGTCCCTCAGCGAAAAACCCTTCCCTGCCCTGTGAAATCATAAGGAGTTCTGAAAGTTTTGCAGTATCTTTTCCGGGTATCATTGCAGGGCATAGCACTACCATGTCCGCAGATACTTTTCTCTTTTTCTCGGATATATCAATACAGTGCAGATCGATCTTATCATCTTTTATTTTTGATACAACATTCATGGGGAGTGTTGTATGAATGAACTCAAAATTTTTCCATTCCTTTATGGAATCCAGAAAAGCCTGATTATCCTTTCCCGGGACACACCAGTCGGCATATATATCATAGACCTTAACTTCAGGTGAATGTTTTTCTATCATATGCGCAAATTTCAGCGCATACAGGCAGCAGACAGATGAGCAGTAATCTTTGTAATCTTTATCCCTGCTTCCTATACAGTGGATGATTGCAACTGATTCAGGTTCTTTTCCATTTTTCATGAGGAGTTTTCCAGCAGTAGGTCCTGTCTGGGCAAGTATCCGCTCAATCTCAAGGCTGTTATATACCTCAGGTATTTTCCCATACCCATACTGAGGGAGGACTGACGGGTCAAAGAGTTCAAAACCTGTTGCTGTGATTATCCCGCCGACATTTCTCTCAATGATCTCATCTGTATCTTCATAATTGATCGCATCAAACATGCAGGCCTGTTTGCAGAGCTGACAATCATGATGCTTGAACCTGTCAAATTCTTCTTTTGTTATGAGACCCGCCTCGAGCGCCTCATTGGCTATTTCTGATCTGCCCTCAAAACGAATGCACTTGTTTTGATCGATCACAGGCACATTCGGCAATGCGCCTGTATAGGGAACGTATATAGCCTTGCGGTCGCTCAGATTATAATCAAATTCATTCTTCACGTTAACCGGACAATGCTCATAACATGCGCCGCAGCCGATACATTTTTCCTTATCGACAAACCCGGCTTTTTTATTTATCCTCACAACGAAATTGCCCAGGAATCCCAGCACCTCCTGGACTTCGCTATTCAGCAATAACTCAATATTCTCATCGTGCAGGATCTCATCCATCTTTGGTTCAAGCATACAGGAAGCGCATTCCATCTTTGGAAAAACATCTTCATACCGTGCAACCCTGCCGCCGATAAAAGAATTCTTCTCCACCAGATAGACCTTTCTGCCTGCCTTTGCGAGCATGTGGGCAGCCTCCATTCCGGCAGGGCCTGCGCCAATTACAAGTACGTCGGTATTGCAGTCAATTTCCTTTTTCTCCAATGGTTCATGTAATGTTACCCGCTTGACTGCTGCACGTATATAGGACTTTGCCTTTTCAGTCGCCTTATTTTTGTCATCGGTCACCCAGGCAACCTGTTCCCTGATGTTAACCATCTGGAACAGATACGGGTTAAGCCCGGCTCTCTGAAGGACATTTCTGAAGGTTTTTTCGTGTTCTTTCGGAGTGCAGGCAACAATAACAACGCGGTCCGGTTTTTCTTTTATGATATCTTCGGCAAGAAAATTTTTCCCGTCTTCAGAGCAGAGGAGGTTGTTGCGTTTCACATATCCGACATTTTCGAGACTGGATGAAAACTGAGCAAGCTGATCGATATCTATATTCTCAGAGATGTTAGTCCCGCAGCTGCAAATATAGACACCAACCCTGACTTTCATGGTTCCTGCACTTTTACCCTGTTCAGGATACTATACATTTTTCCGATCCTTAATCCTTTTTCAAGGAGTTGCATTACCATAATCTTAAAAAATACTTTCTGAAAAGTCAATAAAATATAAATGATTTTACATGAATATATCAAGTACCACTCTAAATGATGCTATTAATCTCTTAATATCCTTTCAACAACCGGATTCCTCTTTCCGCAGGGTTCTTCATTGATTTGCAAAATAACTTGTAGATATAGGGAGTACATCTTTATAATATCAAATCACATAATCCTGTGGGCGGTTAGCTCAGCTGGGAGAGCACAACGTTCGCAACGTTGGGGTCGGGGGTTCGAATCCCCTACCGTCCATTCCAATTTTCTATTAATATAAATAAGTTAGCCTCTCTAAAAAGGCAAAATGACGGGCAACAACAGGGCAACAAACTGATTCGCAGAATTCTGATTAAAGCCTTACTTTAAATTGCCATCCAGTACAACCCAAAAGCCCCTTAAACCTTTTTGGGACCCTGACAAAATGTAATCTATACCTTCCCCAAATTCCCATTGAAACAGTGTCAAAATAAACCGAACATATCAGGAGAAACTATGTAATTTAGAGGTTGGCAAAAAAGACCAATAACATAAATCATCAATTCTATCTATAATAGTATTAACGTTTTCTGTTTAAGCCCTATCTATTTCCCTCCTGTTTTCACACTCAGAAGGAAATATAACTACAAATTGAGCGATCTTCATGTCATGCGGGTGACATTAAGAAATTTATCTTTGGGAGTACTATGGAAACAGAGGATATTTTTGAAGAAATTCTTGAGATGGGCAAAAGTCGTGGAAAACTCACTTACGATGAGATAAACAATGCCTTTCCTTCAGAGTTTGTTTCTCCAGAAGAGTTATCAGACTTTATGGATCTTCTGCAAGATATTGGGGTTAAAGTTATAGATAATCAGGAACTCTTCACTGATGAGGATGAGAAAGAAGAAGAGGAAGAAGAGTATGAAAAGACAGAGGACATTGTTCAAACATATTTCCACTCCTTGGGGAATATTACGATACTGAAAAAGAATGAAGAAGTAGAGCTTGCGAAGAGCTTGGAAGAAGGGAAAAAGATAATTAAAGGAATTGTTACAGCACTGCCTTTATACAAGAAAATCGAAGCAAGTTTAGATGACAAAAACAAAGAAGACCTAGACAACGAAGAGGAAGATAAAACACATGAATCTCTTGAAATGAGCATAAAAGTCCTTGACGATCTTATGATAAAAATAGAAGCAGCAGATAGAAAGGTTGCTAAATATGGCACTTTAAAAGGTTTAAAAAAATTAATAAATGACAAAAAGAAACGAGATATTAATCCTATACAGCTTAATACCCTTGCAAAGGAAGTTCAGAATGAGTATATGCGAGTTGAAGCAGAGGTAGGGATCAAGATTGATGAATTGAAAGCTAAATGGGATAGAATAAGCAGGGCAAGAACCCTTGTCAGCGAAGCGAAGGATGAATTAACAACTCGTAATCTGAGGTTGGTAATTAATATAGCTAAGCATTATATGGGAAGGGGATTAGGTCTGCTTGATCTCATTCAGGAAGGAAATATCGGTCTAATGAGGGCTATCGACAAGTTCGACTATAAAAGGGGTTTTAAATTCAGCACTTACGCAACATGGTGGATAAGACAGGGAACAACAAGGGCATTAATTGATCAGACAAAGACTATCAGACTTCCTGTACATATAATGGAATTTTATAACAAGGTTACTAAGGCTTCCAGAGAACTTATGTCCCTGAGTGGAAGAGAACCCAGCAAAGAAGAAATTGCTGAAAGATTAGGAGTTCCTACTAAAAAAGTCGAGGATATATTCAGGTCAGTAAAGGACCCCGTATCTCTTCAAACTCTCGTTGGTGATGAGGGTACAGCAATTGAGGATTTTATCAGTGATAAAGATAGTCCTTCCCCATACTCCGATACGGAAAGGAATAATATTACCAAGCACATACTGAGGGTTCTTAATACTTTAACTCCCAAGGAAGCTAAGATTATAAGAATGAGATTTGGTATAGGGTTTGATACAGACCACACCCTCGAAGAAGTAGGAGGACACTTTTCCATTACCCGTGAAAGGGTGAGACAAATAGAAGTAAAAGCATTGAGAAAACTTAGACATCCAAATAGACGCAATGCATTAAAGGTATTGATCGGTTAATTACCAGCCCAGGGCAACCCAAACCCACCCAAACCCATTTTCACAGGTCAACCTGAACTCTGATGCCTGATGACTGTTTTGGTGTGGGTTGAGGGGAATAATCCTTATCCTAAAATAAATAGAGCCATTCTGAAGATCTGTTTCATTGCACAACCTGTAATTATAACAGGATGACTTTTGATCCTCATATGACTCTAAAATAAACTTGCGAACCCATATTCGGGTAACCCTGAGCTCTTTTGTCTAAGTGGGTGCTTCGGTAGATGCTTTAGGCTTCCTCCTCGCTTCTGGAGGCTTGCTCACTGCATCTCACTCCTGCTCCCTTACTACTTTTGATCCCCAAGTTTAATCCCGTTCTGGGTATCGCAATTCCTCTTCTTAATTTTAATTATACTCCTTATATGCTAAGTCGCAAGAGTCAAATTGACAGAAATAAGAACGCCTGTGGCGTTTCTGATATTTCTAAAGCCTGTTATCTATAATTGTTACTCAAAATCGAGACTTCTTCAAGATATTCAGCAAGGGATGAGGTTATGACCTTGCAAATTCCTTTCAAGATTAGCTACCTTCAAATATGCCTTCATCGAGAAAAAAGATAAAGAAGCAACATCCCCTCCTTTGGGTTGTTGAATCCCTTGAGGAAGAACCGAGTTATTTGAAAAAACCCATGTTTGGTTGTCTTGGTGTTTATCTGCATGGGAGGCTTATGCTTGTTCTTGCATCTGGAGAAGAACCCTGGGGTGGTTTGTTGATCCCAACAGAACACCAGTTCCATGATTATATTTTGAAAGAGTTCCAGGATGTAGTTCAACACTCTGTCCTGAAGAAATGGCTTTACTTGCCTGAAGCAACGGAGGATTTTGAAACAGTGGCTCAAGATATTGTTGAGGCAGTTAGGATGAATGACCAGAGGTTTGGGGTTGAATCCCAAAAACGGATTTCAAAGAGAAAAAGAAAAGCATGAGAATATGGGATATCCCTCCCGATAAATTGTGCCGTAATCATCTTCTTGGTGAGCATAATGAACTTCATGCCATTTGGAATATTCTGACTCAGGGAAAAGGGGGATACGCTAATCATCCTGAGACAAAGAGATGGAAAGGGAAGCTGAAGGCATTATTCACAGTTCATGAGGAAATTGTTCGGGAGATGATTGCCAGAGGTTATAACCATAAGAGTCCTTTGGATACAACACTTGCCGCAGGAAGTCGGATTCAGACTGCTTTCGTAGACTCGGTGGAGAGACAGGTAGAAATCCTTCAGCAGAAGGGATGTAGATGTAATATCATCAAGTGTAAAGAATAAATCGTGACACACCAGAGTATTCATTTTTTATAATATCAATATGGCAAGGGTTTCCTTCTTAATGATTATCCTTGTGTTTGCCGCCTTATGGGGCTGCACTGTTGCACCATCTGAAAGCACGGTGGCGAAGGCGATTACTGATTATTTTGAAGGAAGTCGGTATAAAGTTGTAGATTTGAAGATTGGAAAGATAGAGGGCATGCTCCTGTCTGAAAAGACATATATGGGGACTCCTGGTTATGTTGTTGATATTGTTTCCATTACCCTTGAGCCACAGGCAGATAAAGGTATTGATATCAAGAAGGGCAAACAACTTACCTTCTCAAATACAAAGATGAGGGTAAGACAGGATACGGCAAATAAAAATGTGTGGCATTTTTCCATTATTTCGGGAATTAGTGTGCCATAATCAGTTGGCTGACAGCATTATGGAGGAAGACATGAATCTAAAAAAATACTTTGACACAAATCACGGGACAGGGGTCTTGGCTACGGCAGACAAAGATGGCATGGTGGATGCAGCCATTTATTCAAGACCCCACGTATTTGAGGATGGTACGGTTGCCTTTCTCCTGAGAGAGAGACTTACTTATCATAATGTTCAGGCAAATCCCTATGCTACATATCTTTTTGTTGAAGGAGGATCAGGATATTCTGGCATTAGGCTCTATCTCAAGATGATCAAAGAGGATAATGACCCTGACCTGATTGCCAAGATGACTAGAAGCTGGTTATCACCTCAAGAAGACAAAGCCAAAGGTCCAAAGCATATGGTTCACTTCAAGATAGAAAAAATCCTGCAATTGATAGGAAGCGAAAAGGCTGATATAAAGATAACGTAGCCTTTGGCATCTGATATTGCATTGATAATTGAATGGTGATAAATGGACCCTTCACCTTATTTCTATTTATGTCACTTCCCAGCATCAAATCTAGCCCCCATGTCAAAGGCTTTTTCGCAATCTTTTGGGAATATTTCCTTGCGTCTCTGTTCTTTCTTCTTAGGATCAAAACGGTCTGATACCACCTTTGAATAATCATCAAACTGATAAGTATCAAAGCTGCACATATGCTCCGAAGCCCCGAATATCATACTTAGTAACATTTCGTGAAGTTTGAAGAGTTGAACGTAGCCACGTTCTTGCATCTGCTCCTCAGGGGTATTCATCGTATAGATGAACCCCGCCTTAATCTTTCTGGGAAAAAGCGACTGTGGAGGATCAGTATATGTCAGATTCGGAAACAGTAAACGCTCCATAAATGATCTCATCTCTCCAGAAACATTTCCAAAATAGATCGGGGACCCCAAGATGATAGCATCGGCTTTTTCAATTTCCCTAAATACTGGTGTCAAGTCATCCTCGACCGCACACCTACCATAACTTTTGCCAACTTTGGTCTTACAAGCAAAACAGCTTATGCATCCTTTAAAGTTTAGATCATACAGATGAATAAGTTCTGTTTTTGCCCCATGTGAGGCAGCTCCTTCAAGAGCCTTCTCAATCAATGTTGCCGTATTCCATTTTTTTCTTGGACTTCCATTAAATGCCATAACTTTCATCTTATTATCTCCCTTGTTTTGATGTTAGAGGTTATTTCTCCTATCTTTCGAAATGCCCTTTTCTGATGTGTATTAGTACTAATTTAACATCGCAAGATGAATTCCGTAACCGATATAATATATCTAATGGTAGACACTACGCATAAGAAAAATTATGAAGTATCAAGAGAAGGCTTTATTAATGTCTATCGTTCATTACATGAGAATAAGGAAAAAGGAAAACTCAGGCGTATTCTTAAGAGGTTAATTCAGTTGAGGAAAGGGCATTAGAAGCAAGGGAGTCTATTGTGAGGCTATCTTGCGTGACTGAAATTATTTTGAGACATATTATTAATGAGAATTAGACAATGAAAGGAGTACAACGATGAGCTTAGAAACAGTTAAGAATTTCATGAAAGAAATCGGATGGGGATTTCTTGCGACAAGTGACGGCAATAAGGTAGGGGTTCGACCTATGGGAAGCTGTGTATGGATGGATAATGAACTTTGGGCTGCAACTGGAGATGGGAGAGAGAAAGTCTTTCAACTCAGGAAAA
>JGI20213J14113_1000377_pt1 | contig 10024 bp, 9 predicted proteins | sample WetSurMetagenome_3_FD_14113 | JGI IMG/M metagenome (IMG submission 14113) | reverse complement strand
ACAGACTTGCAAAGGATGGAAATCCAGGTTTAATCGATTTCCCAAGGGCCTATCTGCCTGAAACTTTCGATTTCAGTTTCAGCGGGCTGAAGACAGCAGTTCTGAATTATGTTAAAGAGCAAGGAGCAAAGAGCAGAGAGCAGAGCGTACATGATGTCGCCGCCTCTTTTCAGGCAGCAGTGGTTGATGTGCTTGTGAGAAAAACCGAATGGGCAATAAGAAAAGAGCGCATAAAAAATGTAACACTCTCAGGTGGTGTGGCTGCAAACAGTGAATTGCGCAGGCGGATGAAAAAAATGGCGGACGAAAAAGATCTGTCGGTTTTTATCCCATCAGTTTTATTATGCACAGACAATGCTGCCATGATTGCAGCAGCAGGATACCATCATTTCAGGCTGGGAAATATCGCAGGGCTCGACCTTAATCCAAAGGCCTACCTGCTGCTCTGATTATTGTGTCCCCTGCGTTTAAGAACAATCAGTCCAGTGGCCCCGACCATAAACATCAGGATACTGATTCCCTGGGATATAGAAATGCCGGGTATCAGAAAACCTCTTGCTGCATCTCCCCTGAAAATCTCAATGATAAATCTCAGGACCGAATAGAGAAGCAGGTATGTCATGAAGATCTGGCCATTGAAAGATTTATTCTTTCTGATGGCTACAAGCAACAAAAAATTAATGAACTCACCGGCAGACTCATAGAGTTGAGTCGGATGGAGCAATACATTTGTTGGAGCAAGGCATTCCGGGTCGGTAAATATGACACCCCACGGCAGAGATTCAGCAGTTTTTCCGTAGCAGCAGCCTGCTGCAAAACAACCGAGTCTTCCAAACGCATGTCCAACAGCAATTGAGGGTGAGAATATATCTGCTGTATTCCATATATCAAGGCTGTTTTTCTTTACATACCAGATAACAGTCGGCACAGCAAGGATTACGCCTCCGTAAAAGACAAGGCCGCCTTCCCATATCTTGAAGATGTCCAGAGGATTTTGTATGTAATGGCTAAGATTAATGAGAATGAAGAACAACCGTGACCCTACAATAGCAGCAAGGAGTATATAAAAGCCGAGATCCAGGATCTTATCAGATGGTATCCCTTCCTTCTTCGCCTGCCTGAGGGCAAGGCCCATTCCTATCAGGAATCCAAGAGCCAAAAGGAACCCGTAGGTGTGAATTGTCAGCGGTCCGAATCTTAAAAGCACTGGATACATTTAAATATAATAACACAGCCGGTGAACGTACAACCGTGAGATGATATCTCTGAAAAGTGATGACCTGAGAGTGAAAATGAGATAGAATTATAAAAAGGATTAGAATTAATGTTTTGGAAAAAGCATTTTGGACAACATACTCCCCGTCTGGGAGCTCTTGAAGTCCTTAAATACATAGGCCCTGGATTTCTTGTCACTGTCGGGTTCATAGATCCTGGCAACTGGGCAGCCAATGTGGCGGCAGGGTCCCAATACGGATACAGCCTCCTCTGGATGGTCACCCTCTCTACCATCATGTTAATAATTCTTCAACATAATGCCGCACATCTCGGGATTGCAACTGGACTCTGCCTCTCCGAGGCTTCCACAAAATATTTCAGAAGACGGGTCAGCAGGATATTCCTGTTCAGCGCAGTTCTTGCCAGTATTTCCACAGCCTTTGCAGAGATACTGGGAGCAGCTATCGGGTTGCAGATGCTGTTTGGTTTGCCACTTGCAATAGGAGCGATACTTTCAGCCATCGTGACTATATGGATGCTTTTTTCACACAGTTACAAAAAGCTCGAAAAGTGGATAATAGGTTTTATATCTCTCATAGGCCTCTCATTCATTGTTGAGCTGCTTCTTGTAAAACTTCAATGGAAAGACGCCTTTCAGGGCTGGATTGTTCCTTCTGCGCCATACGGCTCTCTGCCCGTCATCATGAGTGTTCTCGGAGCCGTGGTCATGCCCCATAATATATTTTTGCATTCCGAGGTCATTCAGAGCCGCCAGTGGAATCTCGAAGGAGATGAGGTGATAAAGAAACAGCTGAGGTTCGAGTTTGCCGATACTCTAATAGCCATGGTCGTGGGATGGGCTATCAACAGCGCTATAATACTTGTAGCTGCATCGGTTTTTCATTCTCAAGGGATAGTTGTTACAGAACTTTCGCAGGCTCAGGCTACCTTAAGGCCGCTTGCAGGCGAGGCTGCTGCAATTATTTTTGCCATTGCACTGATTTTTGCAGGTTTCTCCTCTTCGGTTACAGCAGCGATGGCCGGAGGGAGCATTTTTGCAGGGACCTTTCAGGAGCCTTTTGACATAGCTGATAATCATTCACGAACAGGCATAATAATAACAGTTCTGGGCGGGCTGCTTCTTGTTTTTTTCATCGGAGACCCTTTTCAGGGACTTATCTGGAGCCAGATAGCCTTGAGCATCCAGCTTCCCTGGACAATTTTTGCGCTTATATTTCTCACATCGTCTTCAGCAGTCATGGGTAAATTTGCCAATTATAAAAGCCACAAAATGCTTCTATGGATTGTCGCCGCTGCAGTTTCTTTCTTAAATATCATGTTTCTTATTCAGGTAATCCAGAAGTAATCTTAACCTAAGAAAAGCCTCTGATACCAGGTACAATTATCCTGAATATAACCAATAATCGATAATTCTTAATATCTTCATATTTTATTCATTGCTTCTTCATAAATTATTGATATACTCTTTATAAAGTCTAATTGAAGGAGGCGCTATATGAAAAAGTTACTTTTTGGGACAATTCTTTTGGCCTTGGCAATTATCGTTCCTATTCCAACAATGGCAGGTGTAGATATAAGTATCGGAATTGCTCTGCCACCACCAATCGTATTTGAGGCACCTCCGGATGTGGTAGTGTTGCCTGATACGAACTATGTGTACGTTGTTCCTGATATATATTATGCAGACATATTTTTCTGGAATGGTTGGTGGTGGCGTCCATGGGAAGGTCGTTGGTATCGCTCACAGTATTATAACCGGGGTTGGGCTTATTATAACAATGTTCCAAGTTTTTATTTTGATATAGACCCAGGTTGGAGAGGATACTACAGAGACCATAGTTGGCATGGACACCAGTGGAACTATGAACGGATTCCTAACCGACGACTTCAACAGAACTGGAAGAGCTGGAATAATAATCGATATTGGGAAAGGCAAGGAAACTGGGGTGTCCATAGATATCAACCTCGACCGCAACCCCAGAGACAGGAACTAAGACATCAAAGGCAAGAGCAGTATCAACAGAGGCCCGATGTTCAGCGACATCAGCAATGGACACAAGAGCAACAAAGAAAACCCCAGNTTCAGAAACATCAAGTTCAACCACAAAAACAAAAGCAAAAACAGCAACCCCAACAACAGCATTCTCAACCTCGGGGCCAGCAACACCATGGGGAATCACAACACCAAAAATCTCAAGGAAAATCTGATATAAGGTGAGCGTTAGGACTCAGTTTGTGGAGGGAAAGGCATGTATGAAAACATGCCTTTCTTTAATCCACTAACCCTCTCCCGTAGTTATATTATAAAAAACTGACGAATAATTATTTCTTGAAAAGGGAAGCAAGCAGGATGATAATGATGCCGATTGTCAGTGATGAGTCAGCTACATTGAATGCAGGCCAGTGGAAATTCCCGATTGAAAAGTCTACGAAATCAACTACGTTTCCGTAAAATATCCTGTCGGTAAGATTCCCTATAGCTCCACCCAGCACAAGCGAAAGGCCGAGCGTATTATAGATTCTTTTTATCAGCAGATTTACAACAAAGATTATGGCAAATACAGATACTATAATAAAGAAACTGCTGCCAAGGCTTTTAAATATTCCGAAGGCTGCGCCCGTGTTCCTTAAGCTGACTATATGGAGGAAAGAGAATATTTCTATAGAATCAAAGGGTGATAAACGAATGATAATCAGATATTTCGTTATCTGATCCAGAGCAATGATAGTTAACACTATCAATAAAATATAGGTCGCCCGTTTCATTATCTGCTTGAAATAACCTTATGACACCGGTCGCATATATCAGGTGCATCTGTAAAAGTTCCGACGGCTTCACTCCAGTTCCAGCATCTCTGGCATTTTGAACCTATAGCCCTTTCAACGCTGACCTCAAGCCCCTCTATTTCAGTGCTTTTATATGAGTCGTCAAAACCCATGTCCGCAAGCTCTGCTGCGGAAACGATAAAGAAGGTCGGCAGAAACTCCCTGTTTTCTGAAACAAGCATCTTGTATTTGTCGGGAAGATACAGTACTATCTTTGCCTCGAGGGAATTCCCGAGGAACTTCTCAGCCCTTTTTATTTCAAGGGCCTTATTTACTTCACTTCGCAGAAGAAATAGAGCATCCCACTTTTCCTCAAGTTTCTGATCATAATACTGCGCATCAACTTCAGGGAATGAAGCAAGGAATACTGAATCTTCCAAATCTATTGCTCTTTGCTTTAGACTTTGCCAGACCTCCTCGGCAGTGAATGAGAGTATTGGCGCCATAAGACGGGTCATTGTCGAAAGCACCTGATGCAGAACCCACTGGGCTGCGCGCCTCTCCCCTGAATCTGATCCGGATGTATACAACCTGTCTTTTAAGACATCAAGATAGAAAGAACTCATATCTATGACACAGAAACGGTAGATGCAGTGAAAGACTTCATGGAAATCGAAATTATCATAGGCTGCAGTAACTTTTCCGGTGAATGTCTGCAGTCTGCTCATCGCCCATCTGTCTATTTCAAGAAGATGTCTGCTGTAATCCATGTTATCGAAATCAGATATGTTTCCTAACAGAAACCTGCATGTGTTCCTTATCTTCCTGTATGCTTCTGTAAGCCGGTCGAGTATCTCTTTTGAGATCCTGACATCATCCCTGTAATCCTCTGCCGATACCCATAACCTCAATATCTCTGCGCCGTTGCCCTTTATGACCTCCTGCGGTGCAACAACATTTCCGAGGGATTTGGACATCTTCTTGCCCTGGCCGTCCACAGTAAAGCCGTGTGTAAGCACTGTTCTGTATGGAGCTTTTCCTCTCGTGCCAACAGATGCAAGGAGCGAACTCTGGAACCATCCCCTGTGCTGGTCACTTCCCTCAAGATACATGTCAGCAGGCCAGGAAAGTCTCTCATCTGTCTCCATTACAGCAGCGTGGCTGACTCCTGAATCGAACCATACATCGAGGATATCCATTTCTTTTGTGAAAGAGGCGCCGCCGCATTTTTTACATTTGAAACCAGGAGGCAGCAATTCCCTGGGTTCCTTGATAAACCATATATCCGCGCTGTGCTGTTCAACAAGCTTGACGATATTGGATAAGACTCCGGAATTTGTCACAAACTCTTCGCAGCCTTCACATTTCAGAATAGTGATCGGAACGCCCCAGGCCCTCTGTCTTGATATGCACCAGTCAGGTCTGCCGGTAACCATACCATGAATCCTTTCCCTGCCCCATTTAGGGATCCAATGAGCGCGTTCAATCTCTGAGAGTGATTGTTCTCTCAGCCTGTTTTTACCCATGGAGATAAACCACTGTTCAGTCGCGCGGAAGATAACAGGTTTCTTGCACCTCCAGCAATGAGGATAGGAATGAGTGACAGACTCTTCTTTTATGAGCCTGTTTCTGTTCTTGAGGATATCTATGATCTCTGTATTTGCCTTGAATACGAACTTTCCCTGCAAGGGAGAATCCTTTTCAGTTTGTGGAAACCTGAACTTCCCATATTTATCAACAGGTGCATAAATATCAAGTCCGTATTTCAGGCCTGTTTCGTAGTCATCCTCTCCATGTCCGGGCGCGATATGCACAACGCCGGTTCCTTCTTCGAGGGATACAAAATTTCCCGGAACTGCGATTGATTTTCTTTGAATAAAAGGATGGAGCGCCTGCATGCCCTCAAGCTCCTTGCCCTGTTTTTTATATATGACATTCCCTTGCAGCCCTATTTTTTCTCTCAGTGCCTCGATCCTGCCTTCAGCCAGAATATAAACCTCATCGCCCTGCTCAAGAGCGACATAATCAAAATCAGGATGAAAAGCTATAGCCAGGTTCGCAGGCAGTGTCCATGGAGTTGTTGTCCATATGATTACAAAAACACTCTTCCCTTTTAGTTGGGGGAGATATCTGTCTAAATTTTCGTCATCAATTGCAAATTTAACGAATATGGAAGGAGATTCTTTATTCGCATATTCGACCTCTGCCTCGGCAAGGGCTGTGACACACGAAGGGCACCAGTGGACAGGTTTCTTACCTTTATAAACAGCCCCGGATTCTACAAATTTGCAGAATTCCCTGACAATCGTTGCCTCATATGTATTTGACATGGTCAGATAAGGATTTTGCCAGTCCCCGAATACGCCGAGCCTTATAAACTCGTCTCTCTGGATTCCGACGAATTGGGATGCATATTCCTTGCAGAGCCTTCTCTTTTCAAGGATACCGAGCTTATCTTTCCTATCCCCGAGGTTTTTATCTACCTGAAGTTCGATCGGCAGGCCGTGACAGTCCCAGCCAGGGACATATGGTGAATAAAAGCCTTTCATGGATTTGTATTTGACAATTATATCCTTGAGTATCTTGTTCAGGGCATGACCGATGTGGATGTGACCATTCGCATAAGGAGGTCCGTCATGAAGGATATAATGTTTATTGTTTCTATTCTTCTCCTGAATCCTCCGGTATATTTTATTCTCTTCCCAGAAACTCAGGGTTAAAGGCTCTTTTTGCGTAAGGTTAGCCTTCATGGGGAAGTCTGTCTGCGGAAGATTCAGTGTGTCCTTATAGTCTTTTGTCATTCTGTTATTTTTCTTCTGCCTTATCCTTTTTCTGTGCTTCCCGTTCAGCTATGATCTTCTGTGTTAAATGGCTGGGCAATTCCTCATAATGGGAAAATTCCATTGAGTACATTCCTCTGCCTGAAGTCAGACTGGTTAACTGGTTTGCATAGGTCAGCATTTCAGACATGGGCACTTGTGCGTTTATCTTCTGGTTGCCTCCTGCCTGCGGCTCAACTCCCTGAACTCTGCCTCTCTTTGAATTCAGATCTCCAATTACAGCGCCAAGGGTTTCATCAGGGGTTATGACCTCTATCTTCATGATTGGTTCAAGCAGTATAGGTTTCGCATCCTGTACAGCCTTTCTTAATGCCATAGACCCAGCGATCTTGAACGCCATTTCAGAAGAGTCTACTGTGTGGTAGGAGCCGTCGAACAAGGAAATCTTAATATCAACCAGAGGATATCCGGCAATAACTCCCTCTTTCATGGTCTCAATAACACCTTTTTCAACAGCTGGCCTGTACTGCTGGGGAATGACGCCCCCGACTATTTTATCGGCAAATTCATATCCCCCGCCTCTGGGAAGCGGCTCTATTGCTAACGAGCAATCACCGTATTGCCCGCGGCCACCGGATTGTTTCTTGTATTTACCCTGAGCCTTTGCAGCTACTTTAATCGTTTCTCTGTAAGGCACTTTGGGTGTTTTCATGAGCACCTCAACTCCGAACTTCCGTTTCAGCCGTTCAAGAGTAACCTCGAGATGCACCTGCCCCATGCCGGAGAGGAGCATCTCCTTTGTCTCTTCGTCTCTCTGGAACTTAAGTGTAGGGTCCTCTTCAAGGATCCTGTGCAGTCCTGTGCCGACCTTATCTTCATCTCCTTTATTCTTTGAGGCTATTGCATACGAAATAATCGGATCGGCAAATTTCAATTTTTTAAAGACAATAGGGTGAGAATCATCAGACAGCGTATCGCCTGTAACTGTCTCCTTGAGCTTTGCAACAACTCCTATTTCTCCGGGACCGATTGTCTGGGCTGATATCTGCTTTTTCCCCATGAGATAAAAGACCTGACCGATCCTTTCTTTTGCCCCAGTTGTTGTATTGAGGACATTTGAATCAGCCTTGAGCGAACCGGAATAGACCCTGAATATTGAAAGCCTGCCTGCAAACGGGTCTGCTATAGTCTTAAAAACATATGCTGACAATGGCTCTGTCTGCAAAGGCTTTCTCTCAAGATCTTTGCCGTCCTTGGGATTTTTTCCTTTAATGGGAGATATCCTTGACATTTCAGCAGGCGATGGCAGACAGAGAACAACAGTATCAAGAAGCTGAGGCACTGCGATATCCCTGAGCGCAGAACCGCATGTTACCGGAATGAACCTTTTTGTGAGTGCGCCCTCTTTTATCCCTTTGATTATCTCCTCGTATGTGAGAGTTCCTCCCTCAAGGTATTTCTCGAGCATTGCGTCATCAGACTCTGCAATCTTTTCGATAAGTTTCTTTCTGTATTCTTCAACCTCGGGCATCATATCAGCAGGGATTTCAGATTCAGTTGCCTTCCCGTTATCAAATGTAAATGCCTTCATTGTTGTCAGGTCAGCAATACCCTTAAAGCTTTCACCTGAGCCTATAGGCAACTGCATGGGTAAGGCATCTTTACCAAAAGCCTTTTCGATTTCTCCCAATGCTCTGGAAAAATTTGCATTCTCTTTGTCCATTTTATTGATAAAGACAATCCTTGGCAATTCGAATTCAGAAGCATACTTCCATATCTTCTGTGTCTCAGCCTTTACCCCTGAAAGCGCGCTGACAATCACAATTGCTCCGTCAACGCCCCTCAGACAACCCCTTGTATCCTCCAAGAAATTGATAAAACCAGGTGTGTCTATAAGGTTTATCCTGTAGCCATTCCAGTTGCAGAACGCAACTGACGATATTATGGTTATCTTTCTTGCTATTTCTTCGGGCTCATAGTCTGTTGTAGAAGTTCCGTCATCAACCCTTCCGAGCCTGTCTATTGAACCAGAATCGAACAGCATCGCCTCAATAAGTGAGGTCTTGCCTGCGCCCCCATGTGCAATAACAGCAATATTCCGTATTTTATCCACATCAAAGTTTGCCATAAATTCCCCCTCTAATAAAGTTTAATTAATCGTACTAAACCACTGACAAGGTCAGTGGTGGGGTATGGGGGCGGAGGCCCCATACCTTATATGTCCACCAACATTGTTGGTGGTTATAAGTAATCCCTCCGCTGCAAAGCCACCGACAAGGTCGGTGGTAGTTTACTTAAGACATATTTATAAGGATTTCAGGTTCGTTCAGGTTAAGGGTGAGATTAAGATATTATTTTTGTCTTAGCCTTGACCTAAACCTTAGCCTGTCTCATCCAATATTTCTTCAATAACCGGACTTGCTTTGATTTTTTCCCCGGCTCTGCTGCTCCATAGTTTTATAATTATAAAAGATACAGCGAATGCGATAAATCCGGTGACAGCTGAAACGATATCCGGATCGAACCTCACAGAGTAAGGACTGATGACCTCTTTGCCAATGACAGCCCCTGTGATCAGGGCGAGGGCCGGGATGCCATAGACAATGAGAGAACCTTTTAAATATGTATGCGATTTCATCACTATCTTCACTTTCTGTCCGACATTGGCATGGACAGGATTGAGGGCCTTTATCTCCATATATTGCTCATCAGGTTTGCATATCCCTAATGAACAACCCTCGCAGGCGCTTTTCCTCGGTATAGAAACGACTGCCATTATGCCCTCGATGCCTTTGATAACACCAACCTCTTCCACAGCATCAAATTTTACCATAACAGGTCTCGAAAAGTCCTGAAATGTCTTATGCCAATGAATACTTAATGCGTAAAATATTTCTATTAGAGGATCGGCTGTTATGAGGGGTTATCTTTCGGGGCGAAAGCGCACTGATTGTTAACGATTTCTCTTGCGGTATGGTTTTCGTTGTTGATAACGGAGATGATAAAGTTCCCGGGTATCTATTCACATGAGCCGTCCGGTTTGAATATTACTACGGTGAATCTGTTATTATTGTTCNAGGATACTTTTTTGCTGAAGTTGACGCGTGTTACTGAGTGATAATTTTCATCGTGGTTGAAGTCTTTTCCTATGTCGTATCCTTCGTTATGCATGGAAAACAAATAGCCTGTTTTATCATTTTGGGCAGCTTACCTGGCAAGGGTCAGGTTTTTAATGAGGTCCT
>JGI20213J14113_1000375_pt1 | contig 10030 bp, 7 predicted proteins | sample WetSurMetagenome_3_FD_14113 | JGI IMG/M metagenome (IMG submission 14113) | reverse complement strand
GACCACCATTCAGTGAATGGTTAAAGAATAACTCAAAAGTTCAGTTTGGAACTTATTCAGAAGCGGCATCTTTCGGCGAATTTCTTGTTAATGCAACAAGCGGTACGGGCTCAATTGAAGCACTTAAATTGGCTGGTGAAAATAATCTGGCGAACAAAGTTTTGCTTGACATTTCCAATCCTCTGGATTTTTCAAAAGGGATGCCGCCTACCCTAACAATTTGTAATACCGATTCTCTTGGCGAACAAATTCAAAGAGCTTTTCCAAAATTAAAAGTTGTCAAAAGCCTGAACACGTTAAATGCATATTTAATGGTAAACCCTGGCCTTCTACCTGAAGCCACAAATATTTTTATGAATGGAAATGACCTGGAAGCAAAATCTGAAGTCAGAAAACTTTTAACTTCTTTCGGGTGGAATAGTAAAGATATAATCGATATAGGTGACATATCTACAGCAAGAGGAACAGAACAAATTCTACCCATCTGGGTGCGATTATGGGGTGCCCTCCAGACACCCCTATTTAATTTTAAAATTGTAGTTGGCAATAAGTAAAATAGGTGAAGAAAGTTTTTTTGAACAGAATGGGCTGATTAAAATCTCAGCCCATCACATTTTATAAAATCCCAGTTAAAAAGTTTCAGAAAAGTAAAATTATTTTGCGTTTGAATCTTCTTGGTGGATTCCGAATATGTTTCCTTCGGTATCTTTACAATAAACAAGCCATCCAACATTAGGGATTGGCATTTTTGATAAAACTATTTCACCTTGATTTGAGACAACCATTTTTGCTGACTCGTCAACTGAATCGACACCAATAGTTCATACATAGGCAAGAACTGCATGACCATCAATTTCACCTCTGCGTTTTATTAGTCCACCATTTATTCCAGGTTTATCATCTGGTCCCGTTCTAATTAACCAGTAATCTTCTGATCCTCCCCAATTGTTGAATTCCCAGCCAAATACGTTTTTATAAAATGAAATTGCTCTTTGAGGATTAGCTGCATGTATTTCGAAGTGAATAACTCTATTCATTTAGCCTCCATAGTAAGTTATAATATTATTATTTAATCGTTATTTTTGATAGTACTTCATCGCTTCAGGAATCCAGGAATTGATGTCATTTATTCTTGTTTGGTCTGAAGGATGCGTACTAAGAAATTCAGGGGGTGAACCTCCTTGTTTTCCTGCTGCCATCCTTCTCCAGAAATCCGGTGCTGCGTGCGGATCGTAACCAGCCATCGCCATAAAAATTAATCCAAGATGATCTGCTTCACTTTCATGAGTTCTGCTGTATGGAAGCATTATGCCAACTGTTGTTCCGACTCCGTAAACCGCTAACCACATCGCTTGTGTTTCAGCCGGTTCATCATTCATTGCAACCATCAAACCAACGGCTCCAGCTTGCTGTAACAGTTGCTGACTCATTCTTTCATTTCCGTGTTCGGCAATAGCGTGTGCGATTTCGTGACCCATTACAACAGCTAATCCAGTTTCATCTTGTGTCACAGGAAGTATTCCGGTATAAACGACAACTTTTCCGCCGGGCATACACCAGGCGTTTACCTGTTCATCTTCGACGAGATTAAATTCCCACTTGTAACCATTCAATCGGTCAGACAAATTATTTTGCTTCATATATCTCTCAACTGCATTCTGAATATTTACACCGATTCGCTTAACCATATCTGTATTAACTTTATTGGTGCTTACTTTATTTTCTTTCAGGAACTGATCATATTGCTGAAAGCTCATCGTAAGCATTTCGCTGCTCGGTATCATATTCAACTGTGATCTACCTGTCAATGGGACTGAACTGCAGGATTGAAGGGTTAAAAAAGTTATTACTACTGTTACCAGATATAGAATAGTCTGTTTCATTCTGTCCTCTCTTAATTGGTTTATTATATCTGCTTTAAATTAAAAAAATCTATAATAAAAAGGAGTTCTTTATATTTACCATATAAATTCATTTGAAATAGAAAAATAAATGCAAATAGGAATAGTAGGATTACCACAGTCTGGAAAGTCAACATTATTTCAGACAATAACAAAAACACACCTTGATCCATCATCAATGGCTAAATCTGAAACTCATCAGGCAATTATTAAAGTGCCCGATGCACGTCTGGATAAACTGACTGCCATCTTCAACCCAAAGAAGAAAACAAGTGCAACAATAGAAGTGCTTGATGTAGTTGGCTTGCAAAAGGGCGATTCAGGTTCAACTCAGTTTACGGGCAACTTTCTTGGTAAAGTAAAAACAAATGATGCTCTGATACAGGTAGTGAGGTTATTTAATAATGATTTAGTACCACATCCGGATGGTTCAACGAATATGATGCGAGATATCGATGCTTTCGAAACGGAATTTATTTTTTCCGATCTCGCTATCATAGAAAAACGAATTGACACAGTTAAAAAGCAAGTTCAAAAAACCCAGGATGATAAACTAAAACGTGAGCTACCCCTGCTTGAAAAATGTTATGGATTTCTGCAGGAAGAAAAAGCTTTGAGGGATACGCATCTAACTAACGATGAGTTGAAAATTTTAAGTTCTTTCCAGCTTCTAACTATTAAACCAATGTTGATTGCGCTTAATCTTGATGAAACCCAGATCAGCGAGACGGGTAAGTATCTTGACGAACTTACAAAGAAAAAATTGAGTAAGCATACAAAAGCACTTTTCTTCTTCGGTAAGATCGAGCAGGAAATGTCTGAACTATCGGATAAAGAAGCAGAAATATTTATGAGTGAATATGGAATAAAAGAATCAGCGTTGAATAGTATCATAAGGGAAGCATACGACTTGCTTGGTCTTCAGTCCTTCTTTACATGCGGTGAATCTGAGTGCAGAGCATGGACGATCAAAAAAGGATTTACTGCTCAGGAAGCTGCTGGAGAAATTCACACAGATTTTTATAATAAGTTTATCCGTGCAGAGGTTGTAGGATATGATGATTTTATGTTTGCCGGTACCTTTGTAAAAGCTAAAGAACAGGGCACTTGGAGGTTGGAGGGGAAAGAATATATCGTTAAAGATGGCGACCTGATGATTATCCGACATGGTTGACGTGAAAAAGATTCAGACATTTCTAGCCAATACAAAAATTTAATTCTAATTTTATTTTCTGATAGAATTATCCGGTCTTTTTGAATGAAAATTAAGGAATACAAATTCTGCGATTTTATTCAATTAATTTGATAAAAAATCAGCAACTATTGGTAACGACAAAATTTCCAACTAATTTTGAAAATAAATTTGCCATTCTTTTGAAGACTGTGCGTGTTTGAAAAGTAAATTTTTTCATTAATACAATATTATATAGGGAGATAAAGGTGATGATAAATATAAAATCACTAAGTTGTCTTGCAATTGTTCTGATACAATCCATATCATTTGCACAATGGATATCAGTTGATAAACTCTCCACTCCAAATTCACCACCTGTTGTTCAACTCATAAGTGATGATGCTAATAGTACTATTATAAAAGTTGAACTTCCTGGATTTTATATAAATGAATTTTCTTCTGATGGTAAGACATATCATTCTATAAGTTTTAATGCTGAGGGAATAACTGAAGATGCTGGTTATCCGGAAATTCCACACATCGCAAAAATTTTAGCTATTCCTGATCAGGGAACTATAAATATAGAAGTACTCGAAACAAGCCCTGTTCAGATTATTAAAGGAATTAATGTTCCTCCTGCAAGAGAAAGTTGGTTAGAGGGCAAACTCGCGACTCCATATGTGGAAAATTTCCAGGCATATAATTCGGAAGATGTCTATCCAAATAATTTTGCTAGAGTTGAAGACCCTGCTGTCCTCAGAGATTTTCGAATTGCAAGGGTTTCAATATTTCCAATCAGATACTCTCCATCTAAAAAAGAAATTCAAGCAGTATCATCAATAACCGTAAAAATAAATTATTTACCGGGGCCGGGTATAAATCCCAAAACCACACCAATTAAGCCTATTGCACCTTCTTTTGATAAAATTTATCGCAACTCAATTTTTAATTATGAAGAAGTATTACAGAGAAGGTTCGCTGGTATGGTAACTGGCTATGATTTTATGCTTTGTATAATGCCTGATGAATTTGTTACCAGCTTTCAAGTATATGCTGATTGGAAACACAAAACAGGAACTTATATACATATTACAAAATTCAGTGAGATTGGTGCATCGGTTAATAATCCTACAGCCGTAAGAGACCACATTCTCTCTGCATACACAACCTGGGAAGTTCCGCCAACTCATGTCCTTCTAATCGGAGATAAAGAGATAGCTCCGGTAAAATACATTACGTATGACTATACATTTGTTTATGACGATTACTTTGTTGAACTGGAAGGAGACGACTACTTTCCGGAAATGATGATTGGCAGGTTTACCAATCAGACGGACTATAGAATGCAAGTGATGATAAATAAATTTATGAATTATGAAAAAATCCCGTACGTGCAGAGCGCTGACTGGTTTAAAAAAGGATTAGTATGTGCAAATGATGCTTACGCTTCACAAAGAGAGACTAAAAGGTTTACTGCAACGCAAATGCTCGAATTTGGGAATTTTACTTCCGTTGACTCAATGTATAATGGTTCTCCTTGTCCGGGAAATGTTAATGATATAATAAATATGATAAATGAGGGAAGGAGCTTTTTAAATTATAGAGGTGAGGGCTGGAGCACTGGCTGGTGGGCAGATTGTATCCCGTTTCAAACTTCTGATGTGAGTTCAATTAACAATGGTCAGAAATTAACCTTTGTGACCAGTATCGGCTGCGGTGTTGCGATGTTTGATGCAAATGGTGGTAATTGTTTTGGTGAAGAATGGGTTGAAATGGGGACAACAACTGAGCCAAGAGGTGCCTGTGCTTTTGTTGGTCCAACCTCTAACACTCATACAACCTATAATAATAAGATTGATATGGGAATATATTTAGGATTATTTGGAAATGGAGTTGGATCAGCCGAGAGAATGGAATCTCCGGGCGAATCACTTCTTAATGGAAAGATGTATATGTACCTTGCTTTTGGAAATGATTACTGGGTTCCTTACCATTTCAGGATTTATAATATTCTTGGTGATCCAAGTATACACGTTTGGAAAGAAATCCCTCAAGCTATAAATGTTTCTTTTCCGGATACGGTTATACTTGGTTTTAGTCAGCCGCAAGTATTAGTCACCTATGGTGGTTCAGGATTACCGGTTGTAAATGCACAGATTTGTATTTCCGGAGACAATGTTTACACTGTGGCAATTACTGATCAAAATGGTAATGCAATGTTGAATATAACTCCTACGTCTGTTGGTGAGTTATTAATTGCTGTTCGCGGAGAAACGGTGATCCCTTTTGAGGGAACTATTCAGGTGGTTGCCGGGGTAGAAAATATTGGTCTTGAAGGTGATCCAACTCTAACAGACCTTGATGGAAACGATGATGGACTTATTAATCCAAATGAAAATTGTTCAATTACTTTCACATTGAAAAATTACGGAACACAATTAGCGAATAATGTTACTGCAACACTCTCCTTACCTGACAGTATTAGTGAAGTACAAATAATAACTACCTCACCGATAAGCTTTGGTAATATTGGACCGAATCAAACAGTGACCGGTTCACCTTTTCAATTTTATATTAAACCTGAGTGCCCGGTAGGCCTGACAATACCCTTTGAGTTAGATGTAGCAAGCTCAACTTCAAGCTGGATCTATTACCGGGATGAAATTGTACATGGCTGCCAATTAGCATACACTGAAAACTTTATTGACGATGATGGTAATATCTTAAAAAATTATCGCATGGATCCCGGCGAAACTGTGAAGGTGATTCTAAAGATAAAAAATGCCGGGGATGATATAGCTCCGGATATAGCAGGAGTTCTGCGCAGCTCTGATCAGTACATAACAATTCTTGATTCAATTGGTACTTTTAGTACACTTTTGCCTGATAGTAGTACTATTAACGATCAGGATTATTTTATTGTAAAGGTAAGTAGTGATTGTCCTCCTCAATACGATGCGCATTACTCAGTTGTACTTTCCACTCAGAATGGTTTATATCCGTATTCAGAATCAGTTCCGTTTATTATTCCTGTAGCTATGCCTTCAGGTTATGATCCGACTGGTCCTGACTTGGGTGGCTATTATGCTTATTCAAGTGATGATGTACTTTTTGAACAATCACCCCAATACAATTGGGTAGAGATTAATAGCGTTGGGACTATGGTAACCGTACCTGGCAATGGAAATTATACTCAAACTGTAAGTCTTCCGTTCAGTTTTAAGTACTATAGTAATAATTTTTCACAAGTAAGAATCAGCTCTGACGGTTGGATAGCTCTGGGAAGCGGGACACAAATTGCACCAGAAAATTATCCTTTACCTCATCAGGATGATATTAACAATATGGTATGTGCTTTTTGGGATGATCTTTTCTCAATTTATCCGAATGAAGGCAAGCTTTATTATTACAACGATGCAGCAAATCACAGGTTTATTGTTGAGTGGGATCAAGTTAAGCATGCCGATGATACGCTTAATACAGAAACTTTTCAGATTATGTTATTGGACCCAGTTTACTATCCAACTCAAACCGGGGATGGAGAAATAATCTGCCAATACAAATCTGTTGAGGAACCGGGTGCTTGCACGATTGGAATTGAAGACAATACTGAAACCATCGGACTTCAGTATGTATTTGATGAAATTTATGTTGTTACCGCAACCGAAGTGCGCAATGAGTATGCAATCAAGTTTACTACAAATACTCCTACAGTAGTTTCTGTAAAAGATGGTGATGAAACTTTCAATCTCCCGGATAATTATGTCTTAGAGCAGAATTATCCCAATCCATTCAATCCAGAGACGCGAATCAACTATTCGATACCTGAGCAAGCATATGTAAAATTGTGTATATATGACATCAACGGAATATTGGTGAAAACTCTGTATGAAGGAAATCAATCAGCCGGCAGATACCAAACTGTCTGGGATGGTAAAAGCAGTTCTGGAGTAAAGGTTGGCTCGGGAGTATATTTCTATAGGATACAGGCTAATAGTTTTATTCAGACAAGAAAGATGATACTTTTAAAGTAAGTAGTAATAATTAACTATCGGTAAAAAATTTCTTCAATAACTTTGAAGCATTATAATTTTTCAGGAATCGTGAATTAACATGTACGTTTTTACAGTTTTATTGATAGTTTTTTTATTCGTTTCCATCTATGGTTTTATAGAGTTTGCTCTTCATCAAAAAAAAATACTCTCCATCCCGATCAGGATCCATATAAACGGAACAAGAGGTAAATCCAGTGTGACAAGATTGATTGGTGCTGCTCTACGCGAAGCAGGAATCAAAACAATTACAAAAGTTACCGGAACTTATCCAAGACTAATTTTAGAAAATGGATCTGAAGTTGCTATTTACCGAAAAGCAGACGCAAACATCATCGAGCAGTTATCTATAATAAAATTTGCTTCAAATAGAAAAGCTCAAGCTATTGTAATGGAATGTATGGCCGTTCAGCCGCAATATCAATGGATAACTGAAACGAAAATGCTTCACTCAACAATAGGTGTAATTACCAACGTACGATTAGATCACATTGATGTAATGGGTTATACTCTTCCTGAAATTGCTGAAGCGCTTGGAAATACGATTCCAAAACACCAAAACTTATTCACTTCAGAAAAAATTCTTTTTTACAAGCTGAAAGAAATATCTGAGAAAAGAAATTCAATTATACATTTGGCAGATGAGAATCAGGTGACTGAAGACGAGATGAAAGGATTCGGTTATATAGAGCACAAAGAAAATGTTGCTCTTGCATTGGCGGTAAGTGAACACCTTGGTATTGACAGAAAAGTTGCATTGAAGGGAATGTATAAAGCAATTCCTGATGCCGGTGCTTTAAAACGTTCAATAGTAAATGTCTTTCAAAAGGAAATAAATTTTTATAATGCCTTTGCAGCAAACGATCCACAATCAACTTTGATGATATGGAATAAAATTAAAGAGGAGATGGAATTGCGTGGTGTAAAAATAATCTTATTAAATACAAGACAGGATCGACTAGACAGGGCAAAACAGCTAACGGGAATGGTCGGTCACGAGTTAATTGATCAGTTTGACTATTTGATTTTAATCGGGCAGTCAGCAGAAGTTGTTGAAGAATTAGCAGTGTCGGATGGAGTAAAAAGAAATAAGATTGTAAATTTAGGCTGGACAGAGCCCGAAGCTGTCTTTGAAGCAATCCTTGCATATACAGCCGCGCAATCTACTGTTGTTGCAATTGGGAATATGGGTGGCATGGGTGGAAAAGTTGCAGACTTCTTTGAGAATAGGAGTGTTGTATATGGTTGAGCTTGCTATCACGCTAGGATTAATATTCAGCTTACTTTCATATGAAGTTTTTGGATTAGCTGCTGGCGGTATAGTTGTGCCCGGCTACATCGCTTTACAACTTTCACAGCCGGATAGGCTTATTGGAATTATTCTCGTCAGCTTGTCAACGTATCTTATCATAAAAATTTTGGGTCATTACACTTTTCTTTATGGCAGAAGACAAATGGTTATTTGTCTTCTTGTCGGATGTTTGCTTGCAAACTTTTCCAGGCAGTTTTTAGTAATCGATTTGACTTCAGGTATAATACAATTACAAGCTGTCGGCTGGGTTGTTCCCGGTTTGATTGCCCATTGGTTTGGCAAACAGGGTATTTACAGAACTTTGTGTGTTTTATTCATTACTTCAGTGTTAGTGAGATTAATTGTAATTATAATTTTTAACGGCGAATTATTACCGACATGAATTTTTGAGATTCTGAATGCAAGTATACAATTTAAGTGCAGGTTCAAAAACAGTATTAAGCGTATTGGCACTATTAGCCTTAATGGCTTTTCTTGCTGTTGAATATGGTAAGGAAGATGTAAAGCTCAAATATTACGATCAAAAACTTGAAGCATCAAAGCTTGCAAAAGAAGCCACCGATTACCTTAAAGAATTCCGGATGCACAAAGGTGTTTTTGTAGATGTTATTAACGACCCAAATGAAACAGCTTTAATTGGTCAGGATATTACTCCAATTACAACTGATCGTGGTTATATTGAAGCTAAACTTACAGCAACCAATCCTAANTTTGCGGCAGTTGTAGTTGATATGCTCAGGGAAGCAGAGCTGGAAAAAAATGATGTTGTAGCAGTAGCATTCACTGGATCATTTCCGGGTTTGAATGTTGCAGTTCATTCTGCGCTGCAGACATTGAAGCTTAAACCAATAATAATTTCTTCAGTTGGAGCTTCTAACTGGGGAGCCAACGATCCATATTATACATGGCTTGATATGGAAAGAGTATTATTCAACGCTGGAATATTCAAAAACAAATCTATTGCAGCTTCAATTGGCGGTGGTCTCGATAGGGGAAGAGGACTTAGTCCTGAAGGAAGACAGTTAATTATTGATGCAATCAGCAGGAACAAAGTTGAATTTATTAATGAAGAACATCTTGAAAGCAGTATTCAAAAAAGAATTGAGTTATATAACAAGTACCGAAAGAAAGATAAGATATCAGCATTCATTAATGTTGGTGGAGGCATATCGAGCATCGGGTCAGTTGAAAATGTACAATTTGTACCAAGCGGATTAATAAAAACTCTTCCGATGAAAAATTATCCTGTAAGAGGCTTGATAGTTCAGATGGCGGAAAAAAACACTCCTGTTATTCATCTCTTGAATGTAAATCAGCTTGCAGTGCAATATGGATTACCGTTAAATCCAACTCCATTGCCTCGGCCAGGTGAGGGAGAAATTTTCATTCAAAGGAGATACAGTGTTTTACTTACAATAGGAGTAACTTTTTTCCTTGTAATAGCGATCTCATTTGTCTTTTTAATGGAGAGAAAGAGGCACCAGCTTGGCACTGAACAGGTAATAATTCCGCAAAAGGAAGCAGAACCGGAGCTTTAATTTGTGGTCCCTAAAATTTGAAACTATGAAAAATAAAAAGTTAAATAAATCGT
>JGI20213J14113_1000370_pt1 | contig 10095 bp, 9 predicted proteins | sample WetSurMetagenome_3_FD_14113 | JGI IMG/M metagenome (IMG submission 14113) | reverse complement strand
ACATTAGTCAGAAATAAAAATGTGAGTAGCAGAACAACTATTGCTAATAACTTTTTCATATAGAACCTCCTGATAAATTAATGTTGATTGATTTAATCGGGCCATAGCCCTTTGTGTTTCCTCCATAATTTCTTAGCTAAGCGAAATCATCTTTTAAATTTCTACAAAGGAGTTTCCTTTTATTTTTCTACACACCTTTATACACCCTTAACTATAGGCGGCTTAACTAAGAAGTAGCCAAAGCCTACTGTAAAAAACAAATAGACAAAAACAACAAACCCGCCCAAAGGATTAAGGACTCCTGCAATTACAGTTATTGTTGTTGCAACAAAGCCTATAAGGTCATANACAAACAGTGCAATTATGATTGCTTTTCTTGCATCGGATTCTCCTGCATTTTTTGCAAACCANCTAAGACATAAATTGCCAAATAATGCCGCACCATATTCCCTAGCTGTGAACATACCTCCATCACTTAGTGTTGCCCCAAATATTGAAAGTAATTGATAGGGTACCGCAAGCATTAGAATTCCAAATGTTAGGCAAACTAATGCCTTGACACCCATTAAATTTTTAAAACTCATTTTACCCTCCTTAAAGATTTTTTCTTTATTTGTTAGAAAATATTTTTAATGAATAATCAAAACATTTATATCAACTTTTTTTAGAAGTAACTGCTGTAAATTGTGAAAATATCCTTCTCACGTCCTTACTCTTACATTCAGGACAAAAATGTGATTTCGATTTTTCATATTCAAAAACTTTTATCTGAATTGAAAATATTTTATTGCACTTATTACATCTGAATTCATAAACAGGCATATCATACCTCACTTTTGTTTACTCTCGACTGTTGGGGGAATTAATGAAAAGCCAAGTTGCTCAGACCAGGTTAAATCGCTGTAAGCAATCCACTCACCGGTTATTTTATCTTCACTGAAAAATATTACACTGAAGCCTGGCACTTGTACTTTTTTCTTAGTTATAGTCAGATCACCTTCACCTTTGAATGTTCCGGTTGCGATCCAGCGAATTACAATTGCAGAATCTCCGACAAAAAGTTTTTCAGTTTCGTTAATCATAAAATCAGGAAATCGTGATCTGGTAGCTGTGATTGCTTCTTTTAATTTTTCAAGACCAATCATTGGTTCGAAAGTGGGGATCATTCTTAACTGAAAATCTTTAGTAACTATTTCATCTAAATCACTGAGACTATCCCCATTCCATACACCAACATACTGGTCCAGCAATGGTTCTATCTGATCTGAGAAATCCGGCTTTCCACAGGATGTATATATTAGAGCCAGTAGTAGAATTATTAAAGTAGCATATAAATTTTTCATAATATCTCCAAATTATGGATAGTTGGTACGTATAATATTGTTTCAATTAAAATGATGAATAACCTTATAATCTCAATAAAAAACTAAATAAGAGCACCAATAGATTTATGAAAGTGAACAATCTTCCAATTATCACCGACCTTTTTCATAACCCAGCTGCATCGTATAGGTACATTTATTATTTGACCCTGAGACTTTGCTGTGAAATGCCATATTGAAGTAGCCCACGCATAAGAACCATCTTCAGTCAGATTTATTGAGACATCGGTCTGAGTAATTTTTGTCTCTGATAAGTTTGCATTTTGTACTTCAATAGCTGCTCTTAAAACTTCCCAGCCAACTATACGTTCGTTTGCATTCGTTCCAAAGTTCACCATATGTCTGTCGTGAACAAATATATTGTCATAAATATCAATGTTCTCAGTCTCAAGACAGGCGATATATTTATCCAAAATAGTCTCGACTTTTGATTTTTCAGCTTCATAATTGAATGTGTTCTGGCAGCTTACTAATAAAATTATAATAGGTACTATAAAAAGAATGGATATATGTTTCATAACTTGCTCCTTTATTGATTTTGAGGGTATTTGATAATCCTATTTGATAAAAACCATTTTTTTTGTTTGAATAAATTTTCCAATTTGTCCGCCTTCAGGCGTAGCTATCAATTGGTAGAAATAGATTCCACTTGTTAACTGATGACTGCTAACTGCAGACTGGAATTTTACTTCATATCTTCCTACTGATTTGTACTCATCCACCAGTGTTGCAACTTCTCTTCCAAGTAAATCATAGACTTTAAGTGTCACATTACCGCTCACCGGTAACTGATAACTAATTATCGTTGATGGATTGAACGGGTTGGGATAATTTTGTGAAAGTAAAAAGCAAAATGGGATTGTTGCATTTGAATTGTCTACTGATACCAAGTAGGATGGTACTAATTCTGGATTTCCATTTGCGTCACCGTGTCTTGTCCATAATGATAAATCTCTTAGGTCATCCACTCCATCGCCATTTATTCCTAGATCTTCAAACTCATCAAATCGCCAATAACCTGCTAATTCTTGCGAAGAATAATAATTACTACTAAGTGTATCTAAAATTGTTGAATTTATCTGAACCGAATCCCTGTACACATTCCAAATCCTTACTTCATCAATAGAACCATAGAAAATATACGTGGAGTCTCCACCCTCAAACGACGTTGCTATCGTTAACAATGGTGGAACGGTAGTTACTTTCCCTAACCATCCATATCCATGTCCGTTATTTGAAGCATCAGATTTTCCATCAAGCCATATTTCATACTTATTATAATTTGAAAATGCGATATATACGTGGTGCCAGGTTCCAGCTTGGATAATTGTATTTCCGACCAAGTGTATCCACTGAACGGATGGTAATGTTACTCGAACACTGAAGTTCAGATTTCCATCTGCATTAACAAATAAATAATAATGGCAATTCCTCATCTCAGGACTGCCCTGTCCCCAAGCTGATACACTAATCATTGAGTTAGAAGGTATTGAATCTGCCCTGAACCACAGTTCGTTATATATGTACGTTGTTGGATAATCATAATATACTTTTATGAAATCCCCTGGATTAGAAAATTGTAACGCATTCAAGAAGATTTGAGGATAAATCGAACTTGCAATTAAAATCAAAAAAAGAAAAGTAAATTTTATTGTTTTCATAACAACCTCCTTAATAAATTTTTATTTAAGTAATAACATTTTCTTCGTGATTACAATTTCTCCTGCACTTAGCTGATAGAAATAAATTCCACTTGCAATGTCAGGACTGGAGTCCTGACCTACAGAAAATTTCACTTCATATTTTCCTGCTGGTTTTTCTTCGTTGACCAGTGTTTCAATTTCGTTGCCGAGTAAGTCATAAACTTTCAGAGTCACATTACCGCTGACTGGTAACTGATAACTGATCACTGTACTTGGATTAAAAGGATTGGGATAATTCTGGTAAAGCATATAGTCGCTAATTATTTCGGGTGTGCCATCATCAACTGCCGATGGACTTTCAAAATAAAATCTCAATCCCCATGCATTTAACATACCTGTATTACCAGCAACATTATCCAGAATAGATAAAGTCCAATTACCGGTAGGATCCACTCCATAAAAATTTGATAGGGAAGATGTTGGTCTGTAAAATCCTGTGAACGGAGCCGATGCAATATTTACAGGTGACTGGGCAATGTCGGATAAAATTGCTTGAATAAAATTATCTCCTGATTCACCAGCATGATATATTAGTGTGTCTATTATCCCGTTATGGGATAGAGTGAACTCTAAATCTCCTGTTGAAGTATGAAGGACAGTATCTATCATAACATCTACACCTAATAACGTTGAGGTTTGATTTTTTGCTAAGCCAACATAGTTCAAAATATCGGTGGTTACGTTATTATCTGATATTGGTAATCCCAGATTTGAACGTGTGTTAACCACAGAAGGGATATCTGATCCTATCTTGGCTACAAAGATGGCTGAAGAATTAGAAAAATCGATACGGCCGCTAGTAAAAATATTACCATCAGCACATTTCTGAATTGATTGCAGGTAGCTAAAAGTTTCCTCAGGGAAGAGAAGATATTTGTAATATAATGTATCCATTTGGCTATTAGTTCTCATCATCATCATATGAATTGGATTTGAGTAATAACCAGTTTCACCTACAGATAAAATTCCTTGATCAGGCATTTCAATAAATGATTCAATATCGTAATCTTTGTTCGCGGTCGTATCACCATAAATTTTATACTGTCTCATTATTCCGTCCGGATAAGTCTTTGCAATTAAGCCAAGTTGGTAATAAGAAGGATTTACGACTGTACCACCAATTAAAAATCCGTTATCACTGCTCTGTTTAAGCGTATAAGCAAAAGCATTATTTTGGTAGTTTGGTATTATTAAATACCTATTCCAATATCGGTATCCTGTAGCTTCAGCTTTAAAAAGAGTAATAAAGTTATGATTGCCTATTGCCTCTAGACGTGAAAGAACAACGAAACAATTATCTGCTGTCAGTACCATATCTGCTGGATAGAGATTACCTTCATCACCAAAAGGAATTGCTGTTAGATAATTTCCAGATTGATCTGTGAAAATGAGCAAATCGTACCAAGTATTTTGCGCATTTCTGGCAAGAGATAGAATAACAAATCCTGCACTTGTCTGAACTACTCTCCGACCCTGGTTAAGATCAGGCCATTCGAAATAAGTTTTCGTCCATAACGTATCAGCTTCATCATCTATGCGAATTAACATAGCTTTTTGATTATCTAAATCTGTACCCACAATAATAGCATTTCCATCGGATGTTGGAGAAATATGATGTGCCATGACATTTTTTAATCCATTATCTCCCAAATAAATTCTTTTTATTTCAGAACCATTAGGATCAAATTTTAGAATGCATATTTGAGTATTACCTGTAACAGGATGTTCAAAATCTGCAATAAGTATACAGCCTCCCTGGCTTGTTGGCCTAATATCGGCCGCCCATCCATTGTTAAAATTTGTTATTAGTTTTGTCCATAATGTGTCTGGAGGATTTTGCGCACTTACTAAATTTGTAAAGATTGTAAAACTAATTACAATTAATAGACTCAGTAAAATATTTTTCATTTTAAGTTTCCTCCTTATTTAATTAAGATCATTTTTTTTGTTGCTAAAAATCCTTGTCCTGAGCTTGTCGAAGGATCGACTGCCCTGAGCTGGTACAAATACACTCCACTTGGTAAGCTGTAAGCATTTCCGCCGGAGGCGGATCCGTCTTTGGTGGAGAACTCAACTTCATAACTGCCTGCAGGTTTGTATTCATCAGCGAGAGTTGCAACTTCGTTACCAAGCACATCATATATTTTTAAGGTTTGCCAACTGCCTATTGGCGACTGCCAGCTGATCTTTGTGCTTGGATTAAAAGGATTTGGGTAGTTTTGCTCTAATTTGAAATCATTTATTGAACCAGGCTCCGGCTCTATACCTGATGCTGGATCAAAATTAATATCATCTATAACTGCATAGGATGCTACCGAAAGTATGGAATTGGTTGAGTCAATTAAAGTAATGTAAATGCTTGCTGTATCAGGCGTCTGAGAATCGAAATAAGATATTGGAACTGAAAGTTGTGTATAAAACGGTTTTCCATCTTTTGTACTGAATATTCCTTCGCCAATTAATTGATTNGATNTAAACATTCCTACCAAAACANTAAACTGTGTATTTGGCGTTGTTGGAAAATTTTTATAATAATACCTTAATGAGTTATACCTTTGACTTACAGGTATACCAGTACCACCCACTCCTGCTTTTAATATTGGTGGGATAGGAAAAAATGTACCTTTAATTTCTATTCTCGCAGCAAAACTTCCTGAATGAGGATCAGAAGATTGAGTTACCGGTGTAAAAGCGCTGGGAACATTGTTGTTAGTTGTCCAGTCATCAGGATTTCCCTGAGTCCAGTTTTCAAAACTGCTGTTTGGAATCTGTGGGTATAATACTTCCGAAAAGAAGAAAAGAGTTATAAACCCAAGAAGAAGTAAAATAAATTTTTTCATTTCTGCCTCCGTTTATCATTTTTTAATTAATACCTGTCTTCCGTCCCGACTTTGACAGGATTAGCGAAGGAGGATCATTTTTTTCGTTTGAATAAATTCACCTGCCCGTATTTGATAAAAATAAATTCCGCTTGATAAACTACTTGCATCAAACTCTAGCGAATAATTTCCCGCTTTCTTTTCTTCATTAACTAATGTCGCTATTTCGTTGCCGAGGATGTCAAAAATTTTTAATGTTACATCACTACTTACTGGCAACTGATAACGGATTACTGTGCTTGGATTAAATGGATTAGGATAATTTTCGAATAACATGTAATCAAAATTGGTTGAGCCATATTGATTATCTTCAACATTGATTGGCTCCTCTAAAAGCTTAACTAAATATGTTGTACCAAATTGCCCTGTTACAATGTATCCGTTATCAAATGTTTCATCAACGCAATATCCTGAAACTGGCTGTCCGCCATCACCTAAAAATATTTTTGTCCAGAGTGTATCTCCCAATGGATTGACCTTAACTAATACTATCCTGGGATGATTTATTGGCATAATATGTTCTGTCCCGGCTAATAAATAATTTCCATCACTTAAGCTTTGTACGCTATAGCATCTTCCTGAATGATTAGTTCCATAAGTCTTAAACCATAAAGAGTCACCTACTGAATTAAGTTTCAATAGAAAATAATCATAATCACCTGCGCCAAATGAATTTGTATATCCAGTTGCAAGATATCCTCCATCCGGTGTTTGCTGAATACTTCTTGCTACATCGACATAAGGCCAATTAAAAGTTTTTATCCATTGTGTATTACCAGCAGCATTTGTTTTCATAAACCAAACATTATCCCAATAATCAAGTGTGCTGGCAGGCCTTATTGAACCTGCGACAACTAGTCCGGAGTCAGAAGTTGGAATTACTGAATATCCTCTTTCCCACTGGTTTCCACCGTAATTATGAACCCAGGATGTATCGCCGTCATTCGTTACTTTAACCAGAAATACATTATCACCCAATCCCCAAAGTTGTGAATATCCGGCAGCTACAAAACCACTGTCTGGTACTTGTGTAATTGAAAAACCTGCATTTCCCCAAGTCTGCGAAGCACCTTTAAAAGTTCTTGACCAGAGCAAATCACCATTTGCATCTGTTTTAACGATATAGAGCAAGTCAACATAATAGGTCAAATCATAATAGACACCAGTAGCAATAAAACCACCATCAAAACCCTGATGAACAGAATAACCGTTACTGTTTATATTTGAACCTTCATAACATCTTGTCCATATTGTATCGCCGATTGGATTTGTTTTAATAAGGTGTAAATCTTGTAGTCCTGCACCACGCCAGATTTCTCCAACAATTATATAACCTGAGTCACTGGTCTGCTCAACACAATATCCAGAAGTTCCATTATACAGTTTATACCATTCAATGATTGGTGATTGACCATAAATAACAGCTGACTGTAACATCAGCCCAAACACTACTATAGAAAGTATCTTTTTCATTTTAACCTCCTAGTTTTGGATAAATAATTATTGTTTTTATTTGATCAATATCATCTTCTTCACTGCCGTACATTCTCCAGCTTGTAGTTTGTAGAAATATATTCCGCTTGCCAACTGCCTATTGCCGACTGCCGACTGGAATTCAACTTCATATTTTCCTGCTGGTTTGTATTCATCAACAAGTGTTGCAATTTCATTACCAAGCACATCATATATTTTCAGAGTTATATCACCGCCCACTGGTAACTGCCAACTGATTTTTGTACTTGGATTAAATGGATTAGGATAGTTTTGATAAAGAATGAAATCCATTGGATAATTAAGATTAGATTCACCTTCTAAAAATGTAAGACCGCCATTCGTTGTATGCATTATCGTTCCCTGGCTTCCAACTACCCAGCCAATATTTTCATTTATAAAATCTGCGGAGTTAAACAAATCAAGTGTATGGGTAGACTGCTGCTGCCAGGAATTTCCACCATCGGATGTTCTGGCAACCATACCACCATTTCCTGTTATCCAACCTTCCATTGAATTCACAAAATGAATTGAATAAAGACCGAAACCAGGTAGTACGATTTGAAGTATCCAGGTATTACCTGCATCTGTTGTTCTAAGAATCCGCCCTGCATCAGAGACAGCAAATCCATTATTCAGATCAGAGAAATAGATATCATAAAGTGCTGAATAAAGTCCTGAATTGTACACATTCCATACATCTCCACCATTAGTTGTTTTAAGTATTGTTCCGGAGTAACCAGCAGCATAACCGTCGTCTTCATTTATAAAAAATACTGAACGAAGTAATTTGGAGGTTCCGCTTGTTTGAATAAACCAGTTTACTCCTCCATTCTCTGTTTTAATAATACAACCCTCATTGCCAACAGCCCACGCAGTGTTTTCGTTAATAACACTGATTGAAAAAAGATCTTCCGTGGTACCGCTATTTTGAGTATTCCAGTCAGCGCCTCCGTTTGTAGTTTTTATTATTGTTCCTGCTGATCCAACAGACCATCCAGTCTGTGAAGTAATGAAGTGTATAGATGAATAATAATCAATTAAAGGACAGTTTTGAGGCTGCCAGTTATTTCCACCGCTGCTTGTGTTAAGGATTATACCATCATAGCTTGAAACCCAGCCATTGTTTGCATCAGTAAAACAAACGTCTGAAAAATTATTATAATATCCGTGTGAAATTTCCGTCCAGTTTGAACCTGAATTTGTTGTCTTGATGATTACTCCGGAAAACCCAACAAGTACACCGTTATTCTCATCAGTGAAATAGCAATCAAGGATGTTATGATTGCTGGTTAAATTGATTATGTTCCAGTTATTACCACCATTAGTAGATTTTAATACCAGGTTGATAGCAGACATCCATCCAACATTTGGATTTGGAAAGATGATCGAAGTAATAGTGTTTTGTGTTCCGATATTTAATTGAGTCCAATTGAGTCCACCATCGGTGGTCTTCATGACAACGCCAAGATCACCTGCCACCCAGCCAGTACTTGTATCTGCAAAAAATACTGTGTACAAATTGTAATAAGTCCCGCTGTAATAAGGATACCAGTTGTATCCGCCATCAGTTGTTTTAAGAAGGGTCCCGTCAAAACCAACAATCCAGCCTTTCAGTTCATCGGCAAAATAAACAGATTTTAATTCCTTATTTGTTCCGCTGCCTAGTGCGTACCAATTTTCACCGCCATCTGGTGTTCCGAAAATAAGGCCATTGGTGCCGACTGTAATTCCGTAATTTAAATCTTTGAATATTATTGAGTTCAGATTACAAGAGAATGGCGTTGATCTTTCTATCCAGGAATCTCCACCGTCAAGTGTTTTGAATACTTTGCCTGCAGATGCTGATACCCAACCAACATCTTCATTAATAAAATATACAGCATTATTAGATGTGGCATTAGGACTGCAATATTTTACTTCCCAGGAATTCCCTCCATTAGAGGTCTTAAGAACGGTTCCACCTTCACCTACGGCATAGCCTAAATCTGAATTAACAAATTGAACTGACAATAGTTTATTCCCTTGGGGTAATGGATTTTGCCAGGTCCATTGTGCAAAACATATTTGTGTTACCGGCAGAAAGATGAACAAAATTTGCAGTAAGGTTTTTCCCGCATAGCAAGATTCCGTAGGACTTAACATATTGAGCCTCCAATTGAATTAGAAACATTTATTTATAACATTTCTGCTTCGGGAGAGAAGGTCTGTAGTTTGTAGAGGAGAGAGAGCAATCAGTAATCCAAATTCTTACTCTTCCGGAGTAAAATATAATTACTTATTGAATAGTGCTATTATTTTTTCTGAAAGTCAAGAAGGTTCAGTTTGTAATTAGCAAATGAAAACCCCTGCCAGCTAATATTGACAGGGGTTTGGTAGATAAGAAAAATATTTTTTATTATTTCATCAAAACCATCTTTTTAGTTTGAATGAAATCACCTGCTTGTAATTTATAAAAATATACGCCAGAGGCGTATCCGCCTTTGGCGGAAACGGAGCCCTTTAGTGTGGAAGCATCGAATTCAACCTCATAAGTGCCTGCTGGTTTTTCTTCGTTCACAAGAGTTGCAACTTCGTTTCCAAGTACATCATAAACTTTCAGTGAAACTAATTGCCTACTGCTTACTGCATACTGAATAC
>JGI20213J14113_1000368_pt1 | contig 10116 bp, 4 predicted proteins | sample WetSurMetagenome_3_FD_14113 | JGI IMG/M metagenome (IMG submission 14113) | reverse complement strand
ATTCTGAAACCTGTTGAGGAATATCCAAATATGCCGGGGTTGCAATCATATTATCCGAAGCAATTTGCCGCATATGTTCAGGATAGAATAGAGTTGGCGGATATCGTAATTAGAGCCGGGCTTCGTTTTGAATACTATGATCCAGATGCCCAGGTACCATCTGATTTAAGAAATCCTGCAAACTCTATTGAAGGAGCACCGCAATCACATCCTGTTGACACAAAAATCAAAACAGTACTTGCGCCAAGGTTGGGAATAAATTTCCCTATGTCAGCCTCCTCCTCAGTTTATTTTTCATATGGACATTTCTATCAGATGCCGGCACTCAGTCTTCTTTATGGAAATGCTGACTACTCCATCTTAAGCGACCTTGCCGCAAACAGTATCAGCTATGGTATTATGGGAAATCCGGACTTGAAACCTGAGTTCACCATTCAATACGAATTTGGTTTTAAACAAGCTGTATCGAACTTACTTGGACTTCAACTATCTTTCTTCTACAAGGATATCAATGATCTTTTAGGAACGGAGGTAATTGAGACCTATAATTCCGCTGAGTATTGGCGATTTACTAATGTGGATTTTGGAAGTGTTTATGGATTTACGCTTTCAATTTTCCAGCAGAATTTTGGTAATATAAGTTCATCATTGAATTACACATTACAGTTTGCCGACGGAAATTCAAGTGACCCAAGAGAGACAACTAACAGAGCTGCAGCAGGACAAGATCCGCGACCCAAATACGCTCCATTTAATTGGGATCAAAGACATACACTTAATATAACAGCTGTTTACTCATTGCCTGAAGATTTTTCGGTTAGTGCAATACTAAAATTTGGAAGTGGACAGCCATATACCCCAGTCATCGGAACTGGTTTTGGTGCAGATCAGGACCCAAACTCAGGAAGAAAAGAGAACTATTTCTTAATTGATCTAAGGGGTGAAAAATATTTCAATCTGGATATAGTAAATCTAAGTGTCTTTTTAAGAGTGTTTAATTTACTGAACGAACATTTTGTGAATGGGTTTGTATTTAGCGATACAGGAAGCCCTGATTATGCTTTATATCCTGAAACTGTGCGCGCTCAACTTTACGACCCTTCAAGGTTTTATGAACCCAGAAGAATTGAATTTGGTATCTCATTGAGGAGTTTATAATTATGAAGAAAAAAAATAAAACTCAGCAAACAATTTCATTTGGCCACCAAAGCTTGGTATGGCTATTTATGATCTTCTGTTTTTTCTCACTGATTGATTTTGAAACAGAAGCTCAGGTCATAACTCCTGTCCCACCCGAATGGCGTGGGAATATTGATGCTGAAAGAATAGGACATCACGACGCTAATCTTATCCGTACCAGATATAAAAGCTTTGGAATGGTTGGCGACTATCCAGATGATCCAATTAATGTAGACCTTTCAATTTTTCACTCTGTTGAAATTCCCAAAGGCTCCGGAGAGAATTACAGTGATGGAACAACACCTTTTGTTCTTTCAAAAGTAACTCAGACTAACGGTAATCCTGCTTACATTATGGAAACAGGTTATCGTGAGAGGCAGGGGACAAGTCCTTATACAAATAAAACCATGAGGTTTGAACCACGGTTTGGATATTTTGAACCTAGTAATACGATAAACCTTGCCGAAGCTCCCGCTATAAGCACCGATAACCGAACCTGGCCTTCTCAATGGTATGATAAGCTTCTTGATGCAGATGACCCGGGCTGGAGCGGATCGTGGAATGGTTATTTCGGGAAGCTTGCTAAAGCTGACCAGGAAAGCTTTACAGTTTATGATGACAACTTTTATGATGCATGGAGTTACTATCCCGACTCAAGAGATAATACAAGACGCGGATTAGGTTTGAGAGTTGAGCAAAGAGGTTTTCAATGGTCTAATCCACAAGCAGGATATGTTATCTTCTTTCATTATGATATTACAAACGAAGGAACCACAACTTATGATAATAATGTAATATTTGGTTTGTATATGGATTCAGGCGTAGGTGGTTCATCGATTGGTTTAGATGGTATTCCTGAATCGGATGACGATAATGCTTACTATGATAAAGAGATCGGGCTTAATCTTGTTTATACTTGGGACAAAAATGGAAACGGTGTGAAAGGTCCGACAGGTTACCTTGGTTATTCATATCTGGAAACTCCTGGCAACGCTTTGGATGCAGTTGATAACGATGAAGATGGAATACTGAATGAGAAAAGGGATAGTGGTCCCGGTTTTGAAATTATTGGGCAGCAGGAAATTTTAAATTACGTAAATGCAAATTATGACGTTGCTAAGTTCGAAACATATAATGGCCCCGTTACAAACAGACCAGCATACGTTACCGGAGTGTGGTGGACAGGTGATGAGGATTTGGATTGGGTTGCTGAATACTATGATACAGGAGCCGATGGTATCTTTGGTACAAATGATACCGGTGAAAATGATGGAAAACCAACTAACGGTGAAACTAATTTCGACAAAACCGATATTGATGAATCTGATATGATTGGACTAACTGGATTTAAGCTCAACAGAATACGCCCCGGAGTCGGAAATCCATCCTCAGAAGTAGACCAAATTGTTTTCTTCGATGATGGAAAGCAGTGGCCAAAAAGATTGTGGAATATTTTCACTGATCCTGACAGCGCATTTGGTGCACCGCTTGCTCTAAATTATAATATAGGATTTTTATTTGCTTCGGGTCCTTTCGTGTTAACAGCTCAGAATACAGAAAGATTTAGTCTTGCACTTGGCTTTGGTGCAAACCTGAGGGAGTTAAGAGTTACTACTGCTGTAGTTCAGCAAATCTATAAAGCAAATTACCAGTTCGCCGTTCCTCCTCCGCTTCCAACATTATACGCCTATGCAGGTGACGGTTTTGTTCAATTAAATTGGGATAATGCATCTGAACGTGCATTCGATCCAATAACCAACAACAATGACTTTGAAGGTTACAGAATTTACCGCAGCACCGATCCAGAATTTTTAGATCCAAGAGAAAATTTCCCTGGAAGCGGTGAGTGGTCAATAGTTAATGGTTATCCTATAGCACAGTTTGATTTAGCTAATAATATTTATGGTTATTCTCAAACGACCGTCAATGGTATAGCTTACTATCTTGGTGATGAAACAGGATTAACCCATTCATTCAAAGATACTAAGGTTAATAACGGTCAGAGATATTTTTATGCCGTGTGTTCGTATGATAGAGGTGTTGATTCAATTCAAATTTATCCATCTGAAAATGCAATTACTGTTAGCCAATCATTAAGGGGAGGGACTATTCTCCCTAAAAATGTAGTTGAGGTTTATCCTAATGCTCCAGTAGTTGGATATACTAACGCAGAAGTATTGAATGTAGCTCATGCTGAAGGCAAAGGTGTGGGAGAATTTAATCTACGGGTGGTTAACACCGAGATGGTTCCGGAAGACCACATATTCAGTGTTTCTTTTTCGAGTGATGAAGACAGCATCAGGGCTGGATATTATATGATGCAGGATGAAACATTAGGAGGAGATACGTTGTTTTTATTTGGGGAGGACCTAGAGGGAAAGGGAATTGGTCCTGCAGGTAATGGAGTTCTTCCGATAATCTCTACACTCAAAACAGTTGAGATTGATACACCAAACACTCAAATGGTTAGAAGCAGCAACACAAATATACCTGTTAAGATTCGTTACTCAACTTCGTTTCCCATAAATCTAAAGAGGGTTGGATATCCTGAAAATATTGATATAATATTCAGTGATGTTATTCTGGATACTTCTATAGCAGATATTGGTGCACCAGCCAGACCTGTGAGGTTTACAGTAAGGGCATTAACCGATACTGGTGAGATAAAATTAAAATTTGTCTTCTTCGATAAAAGTCCAAGCTCAAATGGTACTCTAAATTCTCATCAGGATTATATTGAAATTCGCACCGCTACTAAAGATAATCCCACAGTAAGAAAAGCAACCTGGAAACTGGAAGTTGATACTACGGGCTTTGGTACAACTCCAATCACTCCGCCAACAGTCGGTGATAAATATGAACTAAGACTATTAGTGCCTTATGGTTCTAAGGATAAATTTACCTTCCTGTCAAAAGCTGGCTACGTAGATCCGAATCTTGCTAAAAGCCAATTTGAAGAGGATCCTTATGTAGTTCCCAATCCGTATGTTGGTGCTGCCAGTTTTGAACCCCAGAGGTTTGCAGTTTCAGGAAGGGGCGAACGCAAAATCGAATTCAGAAATCTTCCCGCTGGCTGCACAATAAGAGTTTATACGATTACAGGCGAACTTGTACAAACTCTTCAGCACGATGGTAATATTAATAAAGGTATTCTCGAATGGGATCTTAGAAATAGAGACAACCTTGATATAGCACCAGGACTTTATATCTATCACGTTGATGGAGGAAGTGTTGGTACCTTCATCGGCAAATTTGCAGTAATTAAATAATGATGGTGGTCAAAATGAAAACAATAAAATTTTACAATTTCTTTTTGGTTATCGGTTTTGCTGCATTGATATCAATCACTTCATTAGCACAGAGCAAAGCTGGTACAACCATCGGACAATTTCTAAAGATTGAACCCAGTTCCAGGATCGCAGCTATTGGTAACGCTGGTGCATCATTGAGTGGAGAAATTTCATCAATGTTTTATAATCCAGCAAGTCTTGGAAGAATTTCTGGCACCGATGTTCAATTTACATTTAATAAGTGGCTTGCTGATATAACCTATAATTATGCAGCTGCAGGAGTGAATCTTGAAGGAGTTGGAACATTTGCACTGGTTGCAACCGTTCTTAATTCGGGAGAAATGGATGTGAGAACAGTCGAACAGCCATCTGGTACAGGTGAAAGGTTTACAGTTCAAAATATGGCTTTTGGGCTGGGTTATGGATTGATGGTGACTGATAGAGTTAGTGTTGGCATGCAGTTGAACTATGTTACGGAAATAATATGGCACAGCAACATCTCAACTTTTGGTTTAAACCTTGGAGTTCAATACCAGATCTTAGATGAGGGACTAACTGTTGGTGCAAGCTTATCAAACTTCGGTGCAGATGCATCATACGACGGTAGGGATTTGTACCTTAACTATGATCTTGATCCTGATAAATATGGAGATAACGATCATCTCCCGGCAGAGTTTAGAACCGGCAGTTTTGGATTACCAGTAATTTTCAGAGCTGGGATTTCCTATAAATTTACTTTTAGCGAGGATTACAACTTATTAGTTGCTGCGGATGCCATGCATCCAAACGATAATTCCGAAAGCGTTAACTTAGGCGGGGAGCTAAATCTTCTCAAGTATGTTTCTATCAGAGGAGGTTACCGTAATTTATTTTTACCTGATTTGGAAGGTGGATTGGTTTTAGGTGCGGGATTTAAAGTTGATATTGCAGCTTCATATAATATCCGGTTTGATTATGCTTATGCCGATTATGGAAGATTAGCCGAAACTCATAGACTAACACTAAGTTTAGGATTTTATTAATCAAATCAGTACAGGTTGACAGTGAAAAAATCAAACAGCAAAGTCTTATGTTTTCTATTGTTGCTGATTTTATCAGCAAGTTGCAGCAATAAGTTAGAAAAGAATGTTCGTTATCCTGCACACACGGATAATTACAAGTTATCTGAAGAAGAAACAGTATTGTTAGATTCAATTCAGCACAAAACTTTTCTTTTCTTTATGAATGAAAGAAATCCGGAGAATGGATTAGTGAAAGACCGTTCAGCAAGCTGGGCTCCTGCAAGCATCGCGGCTATCGGTTTTGCACTTCCATCCTATGCCGTTGGGGTTGAAAGAGGTTGGATTACCAGAGATGAAGCTGCACAGATCACTCTTACTATGTTAAAATTCTTTCTCAATTCGGTTCAAAGCCCTGATACCAACGTTACCGGTTATCAGGGCTTCTATTATCACTTTCTCAGATTAAACTCCGGAACGCGTGAATGGAACTGCGAACTTTCGACTATTGATACCGGACTTCTGATGATGGGAATTATTTTTTCTAGAAATTATTTCAATCTGAATGATGAAAGTGAAAATGAAATTCGTAGCATCGCAGCTAAACTGATTGAGAGATTGAATTGGGATTTTTTCCAGATGCCTCAATCTGGAAATCATCCTGGTTCTATATCGATGGGCTGGACACCTGAAAATGGTTTGCACAATATGGGCTGGGTTGGATATAACGAAGCTTTGTTTCTTTACATATTGGCAGCAGGCTCTGGAATGACTAATGCTGAAATTGCTTTTGATGAATGGTTGAAGCATTATGATTGGAGAACCCCTTATCCAGGACTTTCACACGCGGCATTTCCTCCTTTGTTTGGTCATCAATTCTCTTTTTGCTTTATTGACCCTAAAGGATTGCAGGATAAATTTATGAGTAAGAAAGGAATTGATTACTTTGAAAATTCACGAAGAGCAACATACGTGCAGAGACAATATGCAGTTGATAATCCGCACACCTGGATTGGCTACGATTCATTATGCTGGGGGATTTCTGCAAGCGATGGCCCTACCGAAAAATATAATTTTGATAATAAAGAATTTTTGGGTTATGCTGGAAGAGGAACAAGCGGTCCTGATTTAAATTATTTTGATGATGGAACCATAGCACCTTATGCGGCTATATCTTCTATTGTCTTTGCACCTGAGATTGTCTTACCTACTATCAAATATTTCAATGAGAAATATGGCAAAGGATTATGGAGTAATTATGGTTATGTCGATGCATTTAATCCAACATTAAACTGGTTTAACAAAGAATACATTGGAATTGATCAGGGTCCTTTATTATTGATGATCGAAAATTTCAGATCGGGATTGATTTGGAAGTTCGTGATGAAAGATCAAATTATTCAGGATGGATCAAGAAAACTCGGTTTCACAAAATCAGGAAATAATTAGTTCCTTTTTCCTGAATCAATAAAAATATTTTATTCTTCAGACATTAATGTGCAACTAAAATTTATCAAACTTACTTTCTTTATTCTCTTTTCAGCTATACTTCAATTTTGTTTTTCAGCAAAGGCACAGGAAATTTATGATCAACAGGTTGAAGAAATTCTTGCCGGGATGACGCTTGATGAAAAGATTGGTCAGCTTGTTCAAATTGTTGGTGTTGACGAATATCAGGAAGAATATATTCGGCAAGGAAAAGCTGGTTCAGTACTTTTTGGTGATGATGGTCCGGAAGAGGTAAACAGGATTCAAAGAATTGCTGTTGAAGAATCGAGATTAGGTATTCCATTAATTTTTGCCACGGATATTATCCATGGCTGTCAGACAATTTTTCCTATTCCTCTTGCTGAAGCATCCAGCTGGAATCCCAAGTTAGTAAAAACCGCATCAGATATTGCAGCATTCGAAGCAGCGTCGATGGGGATTCGCTGGACATTTGCACCGATGGTAGATATAGCGAGGGATCCAAGATGGGGAAGAATTATGGAAGGATTTGCTGAGGATCCTTTTCTCGCAAGTGTTTTTGCGAAAGCAGAGGTAAATGGTTTTCAGGGAAAAGATTTAAAAGACAAAACTAAGATTGCTGCCACTTCAAAGCATTATGTTGCATACGGAGGAGCGGAAGGAGGAAGAGATTATAACAGCGTAGACATTTCCGAAAGAACTTTAAGAGAAGTTTACCTTCTGCCTTTTCATTCAGCAGTAAAAAATAATGTTGCAGCAATAATGAGTGCATTCAATGATTTGAATGGTGTACCGGCTTCTGCAAATTATTTTACACTTACTCAAATACTGCGTAATGAATGGAACTGGGAAGGAGTTGTTATAAGCGATTGGAATTCAGTAGGTGAATTAGTTTATCATGGTTTTGCAAAGAACAAAGAAGAAGCAGCATTTTTTGGTTTTACTGCTGGGGTCACTATTGATATGGTTGGAGATACAATTGATGGAAATGTTTATTTACCAAATCTCAAAAACCTTGTTGAACAAGGAAGAATTCCAATAGAAAAAATTGATGAGGCAGTTAGATATGTTTTGAAAATGAAATTCAAACTCGGGCTGTTAGAAAATCCTTACGTCGATTTGAAATTCTTTGAAGAAAATGGTCTTAAAGAAAGTTTCAAGGACAGTATAGCATTGCAGCTTGCGAAGGAATCTATTGTCTTATTAAAGAATGAAAATAATCTTCTTCCTTTAAATAAAGATATTAAGTCTATCGCATTGATCGGTCCACTTGCTGATAATCAGGAAGATCCGTTGGCAAGCTGGGCAGCATTTGGTAAAGAAGAAAATGTAGTTACTGTTCTTCAGGGATTAAAAAATATTTTGGGTGATGATACTGAAATCAATTATACGAAAGGGTGTGAAATAAATGATGATGATACTTCCAGATACCAGGAAGCAGTTGAAGTAACTAAAGCTTCAGATGTAGTTATTTTGGTTGTTGGCGAAAAGCGTGGAATGAGCGGTGAAGCAGCCAGTAAGACTGATCTTAACCTTCCATTAGTTCAGGAAAACTTAATTAAAAGAATTTATGCGACCGGAAAGCCAATCGTTGTTGTTCTTATGAATGGAAGACCTTTAACAATCAACTGGATTGCAGAAAATATTCCTGCGGTAGTGGAAGCCTGGTTTTTAGGTGACCAGACAGGTAACGCAATTGCTGAAGTTTTATTTGGTGATTACAATCCATCCGGTAAATTGCCCGTAACTTTCCCAAGAACTACAGGCCAGATTCCGATTTATTATTATCAGAAAAGTACAGGTCGCCCGTTCGAAGAAGATGATAAGTACACATCCAAATATCTTGATTCACCTAATACTCCTCTTTATCCGTTTGCTTACGGATTAAGTTATACAAGCTTTAATTATAAAAACATCAGCGTTAATAAAACAAAAATTGATAAAACCGATTCTCTGACTGTGTCAGTTGATGTAACAAACACTGGAAAATTTGAAGGGGACGAAGTAGTTCAATTATATGTTCAGGATGTGGTTGCAAGTGTTACGAGACCGGTTAAAGAGCTCAAAGGATTTCAAAAGATCAATTTAAAATCCGGAGAAACCAGGACAGTAGCATTTAAAGTTACTCCCGATATGCTTTCTTTTCTTGATAAAAATTTAAAAAGAATTGTTGAACCAGGGGTATTTAATGTTATGATTGGTGGAAATTCCGTTGATTTGATTTCTACTTCTATTGATGTAATTGAGTAAAGCAATATGGCAATTTTAAAAAATATTGAGGGTTTAAGGATGATAAGAAATATTTTAATTCGTTCACTTTTAATTAGTTTGTTTTTATTAATTAATAATTCTGCGCAGGTTAAAACTCTTGATGAATTTGAAACTATTAATGGCTGGAAAGATTTCAAAGCTGATGCTGTTGATATAAATATTTCACAGGATGAAGGTTTATACGGCAAATGTATAAAGTTTACATACGATTTCACCAAAGGAACCGGCTACGGCGGTATACAAAAATTCTTCCCGATTGACCTTCCCGAAAATTTCGAATTTTCTTTTTACCTTAAAACCGAATCTCCATCAAACAATTTTGAAATAAAATTTTTAGACAGCACGGGACAGAATGTCTGGTGGGTTAATAACCGCAGTTATGACTTCCCAAAAGACTGGAAGAAAATAAAAATCAAGAAAAGACATATTCGCTTCGCATGGGGACCAACCGAAGATCTATCATTAAAAAGAATTGACCGAATCGAATTTACTATCGCTTCAGTTGTCGGAGGAAAAGGATCAGTCTGGATTGATGATTTGAAGTTTGAAGAACTTCCTCCCGAAACTGATATTTATCCACTACCATCGATAAGTGCATCATCGTTTGTTACGGATCATACTCCGGACTTAATGATTGATTCAATAGCGAGTAGTTATTGGGAAAGTGAAGGAGTTAAAGAACAAAGTGTTTTCATAGATTTTAAGACTAGAAGAGAATTTGGCGGATTAAAAATCGGATGGAAAAAAGATTTGCAAGCGAAATCTTTTGACGTTTTGCTTTCTGAGGATGGAAACGATTGGGAGAAGGTTTACTCGGTTCCCACAAATAAATCTGATGTAAGTTTCATAAGATTACCAGAATCTGAAGCGAGATATTTGAAAATCAATTTGCTTCAAACCGATTCTGCAAA
>JGI20213J14113_1000367_pt1 | contig 10143 bp, 9 predicted proteins | sample WetSurMetagenome_3_FD_14113 | JGI IMG/M metagenome (IMG submission 14113) | reverse complement strand
AAGTATTTAATCCTTACCGTCTTTATGGTGTTGTGAGTATGTTCAATCCTGATGCTGTGTCAGAAGTTAATTTAATTTCTGGTGGATTCCCTGCAAAATACGGCGACAGACTTTCAGCAGTGCTTGACGTAACGAATAAGGAAGGAACAACTACTAAATCACTTGCAGGCAATGTAAACATCTCAATAGTTGATGCAAACATGGTGTTAGAAGGAAAAAATCCTTTTAACCTAAGAGGAAGCTGGCTGTTCAACACACGCAGGACTTATTATGATCTCATCATCGAACCTTTCGTAAAGAATGCCGGACTTGTAGATGATAATACCACGTTTCCGAATTTTTATGATGTGCAGGGAAAGATTGTTGTAGGGCCATACAATTGCCATAAATTTTTATTTAATGGAATTCTATCTAGGGATGCTGTAAATGTTGTCAGCGGAGAGAAGAGAGAAACCCCGGACAGCGTTTGTGTATTCAATGTTACAAACAATGATTTGCTGTCTGCCGCCTGGCATTATGCGCCAAATAAAAATACATTGAATAAAGTAGTAGTTTCATTTTACCGGAACAATGGTACCACGGATTTTGATTCACAAATACTTGATCCTTCACTCAACCGCGGTAATTTTGAAAATACAATTCCCGATACATTAGCTCCATATCTGCTGCAGTTTTCTTTCGGTGGAGATTTTATTTACGAAAAATATTCCATTGATGATAAGTTCACTTATATTCTTAAGGATCATATTATTGAAGCGGGAGTTGGTACTGATTTTATGAAAACCACTATTGATTTTACTTTTAAGCTTGATGATCAGCTTCAGGCAGTTCTCAATTCAAATCCTCAGTTCAGGTCAGCACTTAATGATATTAAGGACGTTCAGAATTTTAACCGTTACCGTGCGTATCTTCAAGATAATTTTCGCCTAACAGAAAAATTTACTTTTCAACCAAGCTTGAGATTTGACTATTATAATATTCTGGATAAAGCCTATCTCGCCCCCAGGCTTTCAATATCTTATGCGTTCGATGAACTCACAACCTTGCGTGCAGTTTGGGGACTGTATTATCAATCACCCGGCTATGAAAAATTACGTGACCAGGGAATTCTTTACGATCTTTCAGATCAATACACACAATCTTTGCTTGCAGAAAAAGCTACTCACTATGTTCTAGGAATTGAGAGATGGTTGTCTGGTGAATGCAGTGCAAGAGTTGAAGGCTATTATAAGGATTTTGATAATTTGTATAGACCAGAACAATTACAGGGTAACAGATTTTATACCGAACAAATTCCCGGTAAAGATCCAAGGTATGGATCTGGCTGGACTTTGCCCGCAACATTCAGCGGCGATTCTTTAACTCAAATTCCTGCAAACGCTGCTTATGGTGAAGCCTACGGCATCGAATTTTTCTTATCAAAGAGAAATACTTTTTATGAGAGCAGATTCTCCGGATGGATATCATATACTCTTGCTTATGCGAACAGGTATGAAGATGGATTAAAATATCCATTCAACTTTGATCAAAGACATACCGTCAATATCGTTTTGAACTATCAGCTTAATAGTTGGCTTGAGTTTGGAATAAGATGGCAGTATGGTTCAGGCTTCCCAATTAGTCAGCCAGCAGGAGTCAAACCTAGAATCATTCTTGAAGACCAGGATCTAGACGGAACTCCCGAAACACCGGTTATCGCTACAAGAAATCTCAATAACGGAGGTGATAACCCTGTTATATTTGATGTTGATTTTGCCGATAGAAAACTGAACTCGCGCAAACCTATTTATCACCGGCTTGATTTCCGTGTGAATGCATATGCTGATTGGTGGGATCTTGATTGGACAATATATCTGGATGTAATTAATATTTATAACCATTCAAACGTAATTGGATATGATTATTATGTTGAAGACAATCTCAGTCTTGGCAGAGAAACAACGACAATGCTGCCGATAATTCCAACACTTGGTTTTAGTGTAAGGTTTTAATAAAAATTCGTTCAGTGGTGACTTCGGTACATCCCGACAAGTCGGGATTACTCAGTCACCTTTTTTGGATAGGTTGTCGAGTATTCCGAGCGGAGCGAGGAATGTATCGAGACAACCGCTTGAACAAATTGCCAATCCTAATTTTAGTGTAATGTTTTAATTCTTATTTTTCACAAGTAAAAATTCAAAATAATTCTCACAAATATTCCTCAATGAAAAAATCCATCTTACTATGGTTAATTGCCTTCGTTCTTACTATAGCCACGGCCATATATCAAAGGATTACCGGACCAACGTACCCTGTATCTGGTGAAGTAAAAATTGGCGGTAGTCAAATTGAATATAAGCTTGATCGATCTCACGGCGGTGGTGGTGATCATCCATTGGAAATTATTACGAATGATAAAACAATTTGTGGTGAGCTTATTTGGAAGAGATATAAAGCTAATGATACATGGACTTCAGTTGAAATGACCAGGCAAGGCAACAAGTTAGTTGCTGCACTTCCATATCAACCGCCCGCAGGAAAACTGATTTATCACATCGTCCTTCAAAAAGACAAAGAGGCTGTAACACTACCAGCAAGTGGAGAAGTCATTATCAGGTTTAAAGGTGATGTGCCTATATATTTCCTGATTCCTCACATTATTTTCATATTTGGTGCAATGCTGCTTTCTACAAGAACTGGACTGGAGTATTTTAACAAAGAAAAAAAGTTTAAACCATTAACTATTCTTACTTTTGTGTTTGTGATACTTGGTGGATTTATTTTTGGACCAATTGTACAGAAATATGCATTCGGCGCGTTCTGGACGGGCTTTCCATTTGGGCACGATTTAACTGATAATAAAATACTAATCGGTTTCATTGGCTGGCTGCTTGCACTAATTACTCTTTACAAATTCAAAAATCCAAAACGATGGATTGTTTTCGCATCAATACTTATGTTTATTATATTTTTAATACCTCATAGTTTGCTCGGCTCAGAGCTTGACTACGATGAGATTGATAGCAAGACGAATATTGAAATACAATCAAATGCTGTAAAATAATTGGCAAACGAATCTCAAATATTTACTGTATCTGAACTCACAAAAGAAATCCGCAGAATGCTTGAAGAAACTTTTGAGCAGGTTTCTGTAATCGGAGAAATTTCAAACTTCAAATCTCATATCTCCGGTCATTGGTATTTCAGTCTAAAGGATGCTGATGCTGTAATAAACTGTACAATGTGGAAAGGATTTAACCAATACGTTTTCTTCACTCCGCAAGACGGAATGAAAATTATTGTGAAAGGAAAACTTACGGTTTATCCACCGAGAGGAAGCTATCAGCTTGATATTCGATCTATAAAGCCGGCAGGACTCGGTGAGTTGCAGGAAGCATTCGAAAAACTAAAAAAGAAACTTGAAGCAGAAGGTTTATTTGATGAGAAGCTCAAAAAAACTATTCCAGCATTTCCCAAAAAGATTGGTGTAGTTACTGCGATAGATGGTGCAGCATTCAGGGATTTGATAAGCGTTGCAAAAAGAAGATTCCCTCTCGTTGAAATTGTTATTGCTCCTGCACGGGTTCAGGGAAGCGGGGCAGCAGAATCTATTGTTAACGGTATTAAAGTATTGAACGAATATCCTGATATAGATGTTATTATTCTGGCACGAGGCGGAGGCTCAATTGAAGATCTATGGGCATTTAATGAAGAGATAGTTGCGAGAGCGATTTTTAAGGCTAAAGTTCCAGTTATTTCTGGAGTAGGTCACGAGGTTGATTTTACAATTGCAGATTATGTTTCCGATTTACGTGCACCAACGCCATCTGTGGCAATGGAGATAGCAACTCCTGACATAATAGAGATCGAAAATTTCATTAACGAATTTTTATTAAAGTCATCAACATATATTGAAGAAATTATCCAAACCCGGATTCAGGATATAACTAATTTTAGCAGCTCATATGGTTTCAGACTTCCGATGGATTTGCTAAACCGGAAAACCCAGCAAGTTGATATGATAACTGGCAAAGTTCTTCAAAGCATAGAAAGATTTTCAATGATTTATGATAACAAAATAAAACTGTTCACAAAGTCCCTCAATGCTTAGATATTCAGAGGGCTTTGAAGAGGGGCTTTGTTTTAGTGAAGCAGAACTCTAAATTTGTTACGAGAGCTTCTAATTTTAATAGGGATAAAGAAGCACAAATTAAGTTCTATGATGGGGAAGTGACGACCAACTAAAACAAGATATGTCCAGGAAAAAAACTAAAAGTAATTTTGAACAAGGCTTATCCCGGCTTGAAGAAATAAGCAGAATTCTGGAGGAGGATAACATAGAACTTGAGGAAGCTATCTCACTTTTTGAGGAAGGGGTTAAGCTTTCCAAATCATGTTTGAAAACGCTTAAAGAAGCCGAATTAAAAATAACCGAGCTCAAAAAAGAGCTTGGAAAAATTTCCCACTTTGATGAGGATTAACTCAGTTACATTAGGGAGGATTATTTTATTTAATGATTGATGAACAAAAATACCCCATTCTTTCAAAGGTAGATTATCCCTCAGATATCCGCCAGCTATCACTTCCGCAATTAAAACAATTATGCACCGACATCCGGGAGTATATGGTTGATACAATTTCAGAAATCGGCGGACACTTTGGTGGAGGACTTGGTACAGTTGAACTCACAGTTGCAATTCACAAAGTATTTAACACACCACACGACCTTGTGGTTTGGGATACCGGTCATCAGGCATATCCACATAAAATTCTTACTGGCAGAAAAGAATCTCTTAATAGGATAAGACAATTGGGAGGAATAAGCGGATTCCTAAAACGTTCTGAAAGTGAGTACGATACTTTTGGTGCTGGACATGCTTCAACTTCTATTTCTGCGGCACTTGGAATGGCAACCGCAAAAAGTATTACTAAAATTGATAAAAAAGTTGTAGCAGTTATTGGCGATGGAGCAATGACCGGTGGGATGGCTTATGAAGCTATGAACAACTCCGGTGTATTAAAAACCGATTTAATTGTTGTTCTAAATGATAATAATATGTCTATCGCCCCGAACGTCTGGCAGATTTCAAATTATTTTACAGAAATGATTTCGCATCCTGATTACAATAAATTTAAAGGGCAAATCTGGGATCTTACCGGCAAGCTTGACCAGTTTGGTGATCGGATGAGACGTGTTGCAATTAGACTTGAGCAAGGTATCAAAGCTGTTATTACTCCCGGAATGTTATTTGAAGCATTGGGGTTCAGATATTTCGGACCGGTTAACGGGCATAATATTCATCAGACTATAAAAATCTTTGAGCAGGTGAAAGATCTTAAGGGGCCTATACTTATACATGCAATAACTCAAAAAGGAAAAGGATACAAACCCGCTGAAAATCACTCACAAAGGCTGCATGCATCAACGCCATTTGATAAGATAACCGGACAGGCACATAAAAAATCTGGTGAGGCAGTAGCTTACACAAAAATATTTGGTAATGCTCTTGTTGAAATAATAGAGAAAAATCAGAAAGTTGTCGGCATAACTGCTGCTATGCCCGATGGAACCGGGCTCGATATTCTTAAAGAAAAAATTCCACAGAATTATTATGATGTTGGTATTGCAGAAGAACATGCTGTAACATTTGCAGCAGGACTTGCAACCCAGGGGATAATTCCCGTATTGGCAATTTATTCGACATTCCTTCAAAGAGCATTTGATCAGACAATACACGACGTTGCTCTTCAGAAATTACATGTTGTATTTATACTGGACAGAGCCGGCTTAGTTGGTGCTGATGGTCCAACTCACCACGGAACATTTGATCTCGCATATCTTAGAATTATTCCTGGTATGGTGGTGATGGCGCCAAAGGATGAAGCAGAACTGCGTAATATGGTTTATACTGCGGTAGAACATTGTGAAGGGCCAGTTGCAGTCAGGTATCCAAGAGGATCGGCACTCGGAGTTAAGCTTGAACCAGGTTTCAGTAAAATTGAAATTGGAAAAGCAGAGAAGCTAGCTGAAGGTGAAGATATTGCCATACTTGCAGTAGGCTCAATGGTTAACTATGCTGAAAAAGCTGTTACTATCCTGAAGGAAAACGGTATTAGCAGTGAACTGATTAATATGCGTTTTATAAAACCGCTCGATACAAAACTGCTTGACGAGATTGCTTCGAGGCATGAAAAAATTGTTACGATTGAAGAAAATAATTTACCCGGTGGATTTGGTTCTGCAGTTCTCGAATATCTTAATGATAACAATTATAAAAATGATATTCTTAGGATTGGAATACCTGATAAATTCATTGATCACGGTACACAATCTGAACTTCATAAACAAATATCAATTGATCCAGCCGGAATAGTATCGCAGATAACTACTTTTTTTAATAGCATTAAATCAACTGAAAAGGTAACCTACTGATGGATAAAACCAGGGTAGCAGTTATTGGACTTGGGAGCGTTGCGCAGCTCGTTCATTTGCCAAATCTTGTTAAAATAAAAAATGCTGAGATTACTGCACTTGCTGAAATTAATAAAAGCAGACTAAACTCTGTCGCCGATAAATATGAAATTATAAAGCGCTCAACTGACTATACACAGTTGCTGGATGATGAAAATATTGATGCAGTAATTATAACTACTCCTACTCACCTTCATAAACAAGTGGCCATAGATTGCTTGACTGCCGGTAAAGATGTGCTCGTCGAGAAGCCGCTTGCAAGAAACAGTAGTGAAGGTATTGAGGTAATAGAATGTGCACAAAAGAACAATAGAAAATTAATGGTTGGAATGAATCTCCGTTACCGACCAGATAGTATGTTGATAAGAAGTTTGATTGATGCAGGAGAAATTGGAGATCCGTTTTATATTAAGTGCGGCTGGATAAGAAAACAGAGCAGTTCGGAAAGATGGTTTAACAAAAGAGAAGAAGCCGGCGGTGGTGTAATATTAGATCTCGGTATTAACCTGATTGACCTCGCTCTCTGGCTTGCAGATTATCCTAAAGCAATCTCGATTTCAACAAAAAATTATTGTCATAATTCAAAAAATCTGGAAGATACTTCAATAAGTCTGATTAGATGTGAAAAGTCTGTTACCATAAATATTGAAGCAAGCTGGAACCTGGCGGAAGAAAAAGATACTTTTTACACAAACGTTTATGGAACAAAAGGCAGTATTGGTGCTAATCCATTTAAATTAATAAAAGTTCTTGATGATGAGCAAATTGACCTGGGCTCAACTTTTACTGAGTCTCCGACTGAAGCATTTAAAAAGTCTTACCTGAATGAATTGAAGAGCTTTATTGGAGCAATAAGAGGCCTCAATCCGGTTTTCTCATCCGGTGAGGAAGCATTACAGCTTCTAAAAATAGCCGAGTCAATGTATCTTTCTGCTGAAAAAGATCAGGAAATTAAAATCATTTAGTTTGATGCAAAAAATTTTACTGGTTGATGACGAAGTAGATATACTTGAATTTCTTAAGTATAATCTTGAGCAGGATAATTTTGAGGTATTAGTAAGTTCAAATGGGAAAGATGCATTAATAAAACTTACTAAGAATCCTGATCTGATAGTTCTTGATATAATGATGCCCGAAATGGATGGATTTGAACTTTATCAGCAAATTAAAAAGAATAAAGATTATCAGAATATTCCCATCATTTTTCTTACTGCTAAATCAGGTGAGACAGATGAGATCAAGGGACTCGACCTCGGAGCTAGTGATTATATTCAAAAACCTATCTCACCGAAAAAGTTAATAGCTCGGATTAAATCGAACCTAAGGAAAATTTCTCAAGTTGATAAAAAAGTTAAGGAATCAGGAGAACTTGTTATAGGACCATTAATAATCAACCTTGATAAATTCGTAGTCAAGGTTGATAACAAGCAGAAGTTTTTCCCGCGCAAGGAATTTCAACTGCTTTATTTTCTTGCACAAAATCCCGGTAAGGTTATCAACAGGGAAACACTGTTAAAAGAAATTTGGGGAAGCGATGTTTATGTCATTGACCGGACGATTGATGTTCATATTCGGAAAATCAGGGAAAAGCTTGGTAAACATTCAGAATTAATTGAGACGATTAAAGGTGTCGGATACAGATTCAAACAAAACGAATAAATTTTTATCCTACCTGGTTTCATCTCTGGTATACTACAGAGAAATCCTTTTCTTTAATTTATTATTTATTCTGATAATACTTTTACTCACACACGATTTTTCGCTGCTCCCTTCATTAATCATATCGATAATTATCATTGATATAGCAGCATTATATCTTATCGGCAGGAGACGAAATAAAGAGCTTGATGAAATTAAGACAATCATTAATAATATCAGAAAGAACAAATACAAGAACGAAGAAGAGATACAACTAGGTCCAAATCTTCTCGCTCTGCAAAAAGCAATCAAGAAAATGTTCAAGAAGGAAAAAAGTGATATTGAATATCTTCAGCGCCTGCAAAAAATGAGGTCACAATTTATTGCGAACGTTTCTCACGAATTAAGAACTCCTATTTTTGCAATTCAGGGTTACATCGAAACTTTATTGAACGGTGCTTTGAATGATAGTAATGTTAATATGCATTTTTTAGAGAAGGCTAATCAGCACACTGTTTCATTAAGTAATCTTTTGAATGATCTTATTGATATTTCAATGATTGAATCAGGTGAGATGAGGATGAGCTTCCGTTATTTTAAAGTAAATGATCTAATCAATCAAGTTGTTCACGAAAACAGAAAGCTGGCAGAGGATAAGAACCTTGAATTGAACTACACCCCTGCAAGAGATGATCTGGAAGTTTTTGGCGATAAAGATAAACTGAGACAGGTTCTGGTCAACTTAATTCTTAATTCAATTAAGTATACAGAGAAAGGAAATATTGAAGTTCTGGTTGGAGAGGAAAACAAGCACGCTAAAATTATAGTCCGGGATACGGGAATAGGTATTCCCGAGAATTATCTTGATAGAATTTTTGAGAGATTTTTCAGGATAGATAAAGCTCGTTCAAGGTCTCAGGGTGGTACCGGTTTAGGTCTTGCCATTGTTAAGCACATCGTTGAAGCTCATAATTCAAAAGTTAATGTTTCCAGCAAGGTTGGTGAAGGCACTGAGTTCTCATTTTTGTTAAAAAAATAAACATTTATTGTGATTATTTGCTCTTAGGGATTGACATAGAAGTCTTCTTTGTATAGATTTGTGCCTCAAAAATTTAAAGGCTAGAGTTAATAATGTTTGCAATAATAAATGTTCTGGGGGACCAGATTAAAGTTCTTGAAAATAATAAGTATTATGTTCCAAGGTTAAAAGAAAAAGTTGATTCTGAAGTAACTTTTAATTCAGTTCTTATGGTTGGGGATGCTAAAAATGTAAAGATTGGCACACCTGAAGTAAAAGGAGCCAAAGTAACCGCCAAAGTCCTGGAACATGTAAAGGATGATAAAGTTATCGTCTTCAAGAAAAAAATAAGAAAAGGCTATAAGAAAAAAGCTGGTCATAAGCAGCAGTACACCAAAATTGAAGTTTTAAAGATTTCGTAGAAAGGAATTACGTCATGGCACATAAAAAAGGACAGGGCTCAACAAGAAACGGAAGAGACAGCAATCCACAGTATTTGGGTGTAAAAAGGTATGGAGGTGAAAAAGTAGTTGCGGGAAACATCCTCGTTAGGCAGCGCGGAACCAAGTTTCATCCCGGAGTTAATGTTAAAAAAGGAAATGATGACACTTTATTTGCTGTTGCAGATGGTGTCGTGAAGTTTGAAGTAAAAAGAAATAATAGAAAATATGTTAGTGTATACGCTGCTTAGTTGAATAGTTAATTAAGATTGAAAACCCTCCGCTTTGGAGGGTTTTTCATTTTAAATTTGGTCGGTTCTTAGAATAAAATTAAAAACCCAATCTTTCCATATCAGCAACTAATCCTTTAACGGCAGTTACAGAATTATCGAGTAGTGCTTTTTCTTCGGGGATAAGATCGAACTCAATTATTTTTTCTACACCGGTAGAACCAAGCACTGCAGGAACACCCACATAATATCCTTTCACACCAAACTCTCCATTGAGGTATGCGCATACGGGGAGAACTCTTTTTTCATCGTGAACAATAGATTCAACCATTGCAATTGAAGCAGATGCGGGAGAATAAAATGCCG
>JGI20213J14113_1000366_pt1 | contig 10154 bp, 11 predicted proteins | sample WetSurMetagenome_3_FD_14113 | JGI IMG/M metagenome (IMG submission 14113) | reverse complement strand
CCACAGGTGCCCGGCACTTAATTTAATCTTCCTTCCAGCCTTAATCTGTTCACTATTTCTTTTATCTTTGGCAATGCTTCGAGCGCTGCTTTTTCACCTTCAAGCGTTGCTTCATGCCTCTTTGTAAAATCGGAACTGCCGATAAAACCGACCTTTGGCTTTATCACGACATCTGCGTTTGCGAGCTGGATAGCGGATAGTTTTGAATGCATTATGCTTATTGACTGAAGGATCGTATCAATAGTCCCTTTCGGGGCAGATGAATCAAGATCACTTGATATGTCAACTGCAATAACAATGTCTGCACCGAACCTTCTTGCTGCATCAACAGCTACAGGACTTACGACTCCGCCGTCAACATATGTCCTGCCGGAAATATTTACCGGCGTGAATACCCCTGGAATTGAACAGCTTGCCCTTACTGCTGTGCCTGTATTGCCGCTTCCGAATATGACCTCCCTGCCGTTCTGAACATCTGCTGCAACAGCATAAAAAGGGATCTTTAATTTTTCTATCGGCGTGTTCCTCAGGATATAATTTATATATCCTTCGAGTTTTTCTCCTTTAATAAAGCCATTGTCAGGGATTGTCAGGTCAATAATATCGTCTCTCTCTATCGCAAAAGAAAGCTTCTGAAGTTCAAACGCATTAAACCCGTAGGCATACAGGGAACCCACAAAACTCCCTGCGCTTGTGCCGACTATCATGTGCACAGGGATTTTGTTTGATTCGAGAACCTTGAGCACACCGACATGGGCAAACCCTCTTGCCGCGCCTGCTCCCAGAACCACTGCTATCTTTGCCTGTTTTGCCGGGGGGTGAATTTCCTTTGTGGCACAGGAGAACAGAAAGATAAGAAGAAACACGGCTGCTGAAAAAGTAATCGCCTTATTCGTATCGCATCTCATAAGTATAAAAATAATTGTTCTGCATGACATTTGTCAAAAAATATATTAAATGCCCTTCCGGAAATTTTATTTCATGCTAAAATTAACTCTATGAATATTGTTACTGCAAAAGGATTAATAAAAGACTATAACTCTCTGAGAGCGGTCGATAACATAGATTTTGAAATAACAAAGGCTGAATGTTTCGGCTTTCTTGGCCCGAATGGCGCCGGCAAGACAACAGTAATGCGCATTATATATTGCTTCATGCCGCCGGGCTCGGGTGAAGTGAAGGTATTTGATATTGATGTAACCAAAGACCCGGGCAGGATAAAGTCATGCATAGGTGTCATGCCGCAGGAGGATAATCTCGACCCTGATCTNTCAGTGTTTGAGAACCTCATTGTATATGCNCGGTATTTTGATATCCCTAAAAAAGAATCATCACCCCTTGCATGGGAACTTCTCGATTTTGTCGAATTAAGGGAAAAGGCAACTGTAAAGATAGGGAGTCTGTCTGGAGGAATGAAGCGGAGGCTTGTATTGGCACGGTCATTGATTAACAATCCGGAGCTTTTAATCCTTGATGAACCGACTACCGGCCTTGATCCGCAGAGCAGGCATGCGGTATGGGATAAGCTTAATTATCTGAAATCCAAAAATACCACATTGATACTCACAACTCATTATATGGAAGAGGCTGAGATATTGTGCGATAGGGTGGCGATCATGGATTCCGGAAAGATTTTGACAATAGATACCCCGTTAAATCTTATGAAACTGCATGGCGGGAATCTCGAGGATGTATATTTGAAACTGACAGGGAAGGCACTGAAGGATTGATACCATGGCTGTTTATGCGGAATATAGTATTGTCGCTCATTCTCGTCCAGAATGCTTTCTGGACTCCGAGGCTTTTGCCTCTTTATTCTTTGTATATATATTATCTGATTATCAGCAAAAGAAACCGCAACAATACTATATTCCACATGAGTAAGGTTAGATACAAAAGATGAAACTAAAACGTGCATTCAGGGTATGGCAAAGGAACTTCACAGTTTACACGAAGCTGTATAAATCGAGTCTTGCCCTGAATTTTGTTGAGCCTATTCTCTATCTTGCAGCCCTTGGGCTTGGACTCGGGGCATTCGTGCAGCAGATAAACGGGATGCCTTACATAAAGTTTATTGCACCGGGCATCATTGCATCTTCGTCGATGTTTGCGGCAATCTATGAATGCACCTACGGCACATATGTCAGGATGACCTATCAGAAGACATTCGATGCAATCCTCGCAACACCTGTCAGTATCGATGACCTTATAGCAGGTGAACTTATGTGGGGTGCTACAAAAAGCCTGCTCTACGGCACAATAATCATAATTGTAATATCGCTGTTTGGAATCGTGGATTCCCCGTTGATCATACTTGTTATTCCTGTTCTCTTTATAACAGGGCTGATCTTTGCCGAGATATCAGTGATATTCACCGCTCTTGTGCCGGGCATAGACTCTTTTAATTATTTCTACACCCTGTTCATGACACCAATGTTTCTTTTTTCAGGCATCTTCTTCCCTTTAGACAATCTTTCTCCGATTGTTTCAAGGATCGCTTTTTTCACGCCGTTATACCACCTTGTGAACATCTGCCGGGGATTGGCATCAGGACGGTTGGCTCTATGTACATGGGATACTGTCTGGATTCTTGCTGTTGTTATCCTGCTTGCCCCTTATACATTCAGGGTTATGCGAAGGAGAGTTATAAAATGAACTCCTTAGTGGGTCAGCATAAAGGGGAGGATTATTTTTTCTGCTCTGTTAGTTGCAACAATTCGTTTTTAAGCCACTCCTCAAACATTGCAGAACCTAATAAAATTATTTTAGCTCAGAGGCTGTTAATCAATCTCGAAAAGCTCTCGCAAGTTGCTTCTTTGCAGCCGAAAGCTCACGTTTGACTTTTCCGCATTGTTTTTGGGCATCAATAACAGCCATTAATGCCGCTTCAATATCTGTACCACGAAGCCACGACCTAACTATCATAACCTCATCTTTATTAGAACTTACAATTCCTTCATCACATCCATCGAGAATTCTAAAACGATGCTTACAATATTGACCATTTTATCCTGCTGGACATGTGCAATATGCGGAAAGATTACTGTCGTTCTTTTTAAAAGTGACTTTATACGGTTCTTCGGCTGAACCCTGAACTAAAAAACAGATATTTTCCATAAATAAACCTTTCCCTTTCTGGTGTCAGAATTGCCCAGATTTAACGGTGAGGTCAATCATGCAGCACCCCTGTTTTCAAGAAATTGACAAACTCTTTTTGAGATAATTTATAATTCTTTACAGCTTTCAGAAATGTAAGTTTCTCATCAGGCTTATATATCGTAAAGTTAACTATGCCTTCTATAAGATTTGTATTCCTATCGAGAATTGTAGGTGTTGCAGAAGTAATTTGACATGCGATTTTTATAACTTTAATAGCCTGTTCCCATTTCCCATAGGCTTTTGGCGTGTCGTAGAACAAATGGCCTTCAGCAAAGGAGAAATAGGGGCCCTGAGTCCATTCCCAAAAAGACTGCTTATTCTTTTTTCGCTCTGTATATTTAATGTCCAACTCGTTGCGATAACATTCTTTGACTGCCATATCCCAGCCTTTAGCATAACCGCTGACAAAGTCTGCAACAAGCTGTGAGTGACGTTTCCTATTATCCATTTTGGCTCCAGAAAAAATTATATTTACTTTGGAGTAGTTTTTATCATCTCAAGCCATTCATCTTCGGAAAGTATTTGAATCCTCAGTTTCTTTGCTTTTTCAAGTTTAAAACCAGCACTTGGCCCGGCAATTACATAATCAGTTTTGCTTGATACATCGCCAGCGACAATAGCCCCGAGAGATTCCGCTTTGGCTTTAGCTTCGCTACGGGTCATTGACTCAAGTGATCCAGTGAGAACTATTGTTTTGCCAGCTAATTGCGAAGTATTTGCCTGAGAAATATTATAATCTGTCACTTCAATTTGAGTCATAATATCATTCAGTATTGAACTATTATGAGGGTCAGCAAAAAAAGCTAGAATTTTATCTGCAACTATTGGACCAATACCACTGATACTTACTAAGTGTTTATATGCATCGGATTTCTTCGGGGTTTGTTGTGGATGGGCTATCTCTATTGTTAATCTATTTAGTGTTTTTATTGCCTCTTGATCATCATCAGTAAGTTCTTTGAAAAGCAGCTTTATATTTTTATCAGTTCGATTTTTCAACCTATTCATCTCATCTGTAAAAGTTAAATCTGGCCTCTTCTCAGATATTTTTTTATATAAATCAGTAAGTTTCAATATTGTATTGAGCCAATCAATAGCATTCTCAGAATCACTCATTGCTTCGAGTCTATAACCTGATTGCTTGATTACCTCGCGGAGTTTTTGGGGATTTTTCCCCTGTGTCTTGAATTCATTCGCAGAAAAGTTTGAAGAACCCCGATCTTGGGCTTCCTCTATATTTTTTAAAAAATTGGAGAGCGATATATAATTGCGAGCGAGCAACTTTGCTGTTGCCTCTCCAACTTGGTTTATGCCGAGAGCATAGATAAAACGGTCAAGGGGAATTGTTTTACGTTTTCTAATAGCTTCAAATAACTTATTGGCAGAAACTGGACCCCATCCTTCATGTTCTTGTAAGGGTAAAAGTCTTTCCCCCTCGCTTTTGTTAGAGCTAAAAATATCTGCGGGAGATAATTTTTCTTCAAGTCTAAAAATATCTGCAGGTGATTTGAGTAAGCCTTTATTAAGGAATGTTTTTATATTTTGTTCAGCTAATCCTTCAATATCGAAAGCATTTCGTGAAGTAAAGTGTGTTAGACGCTCCAAAGATTGAGCTGGACATATGAGGCTTGCCGTACAGGTCCAATCGGCTTCTCCGACTTGTCTGAATGCTTTACTGTTACAGGAGGGACAATGATCCGGAAATATAAATGGCTCAGCGTCAGAAGGCCGCTTGTTAATTAGAACTGATACAACTTGCGGAATTACGTCCCCTGCACGTTGAACTATAACAAGGTCTCCGATACGAAAGTCTTTGCGTTCGATTTCATCCTGATTATGAAGCGTAGCACGCGAGACTAAGACTCCACCGACGTTGACGGGCTCTAATGCTGCAATAGGCGTCAAAGTACCCATCCTGCCAACAGAAATTGAAATTGACCTAATATGCGTTTGTGCTTTTTCAGGCGAGAACTTGTGCGCTATTGCCCATTGAGGTGAGCGGTTTTTAAACCCTAGTCGTTCCTGCAAATTAAGTCGATTAACCTTGTAAACGACTCCGTCAATAGAAAACCCTAAACGCGATCTTTTACTTTCTATCTCTTCATAATAGCTTTTAATTTCATCAAGGTTTTTTACCAAACTTGAAGGTTCATTCAGTTTAAATCCCCACGAAATTAAATGATCTCTTGCTTCCCATTGTGTTTTTGCAAAAGGGTGAGATGTTTCACCCCATGCATAGGCAAAGAAGCGAAGAGGACGTGAGGCTGTAATTTTGGGGTCTAGTTGGCGAAGGCTTCCTGCTGTCGCATTACGTGGGTTAGCAAAAGTTTTCTCTCCAGCACGCTTTTGTTGTTCATTTAGACTAATAAAATCTTTGTCGTTTATGTAAACTTCACCGCGAATTTCTATCAGTTTGGGAGAATCAGGTGGAAGTATTTTGGGTATGTCCACAATTGTCATAGCATTTGCGGTGATATCCTCACCAACCTGCCCATCACCTCTGGTAGCCGCTTGAATTAATTTGTGATTCTCGTATCGTAAAGAACAGGATACGCCATCTATTTTAGGTTCTGCGACAAAATCAAACTGAACAGAAGGATCTTTTAAATCAATGATAAAATGACGGATTCTATCAATAAAATCTCCGATTTTTTCAAAAGTATAAACGAAGTCTAATGACAACATTGGGACAGAATGACGAACTTTTTTGAATCCACTTGGCGGGATATACCCCACTCTCTTAGAAGGGCTATCAGCCCGAATACAGTTGGGGAAACGGGCTTCAATTTCTTCATTGCGCTTTCTTAATTCATCATATTCGGCGTCTGTAAGTTCGGGTCGAGCTTCTTCGTATAGAAGGTCATGGTGAGCAATCAATTCAGCCAGTTCAGCAAGCTCTTTAACTGCCTTTTTTTCAGTTAATGTATCTACTTTTATATCAAAGTTTTTTGAGCGTTTCTTTATCAGTTTTTCTCTCCCCTATTCGATTTTATGGGGTCTCTTTACTATCATGGGATATTTTACTAAAAAAGCATACCAACATTGTTCAATTTTTGTCATTCCGACTTGTTCGGAATCTTTCTTTAATTCTCCTTAATAAATGGGGTTGTCTTTCAAAGAGTTTCCAGACAAGCTGGAATGACATATTAGTAAGGAGTTCATAAGTAAGGCCACATTATTTGTCATTCTCGCGAAAGCGGGAATCCAGACTGATAAAGAACTGGATGCCCGATTAAGAACTTCGGGCATGACAGATAGAGTTTTATGTGTCTTTAATTATGAACATATTAGTAAGTAACTTTTCTTATAAACCTATTTAAAACTTTCAACTATCTCAATAAGAAACTGCAACGCTGATAAAGCAGCCTCCTTTTTATTTTCCTCTCTGTTGCCTGTCAGTCTCAATTCCTTTGAAAAAGTCATGCCTTCTTTGCTCACTGCTATGTACACAAGTCCCTTTCCTTTTCCTTCAAGAACATCGGGTCCAAGGTTGCCGGTACTTGATATCGAAAAATCTGTTTTCGTCAGTGTCCTTATCTTTTCAGCCATCTCCCGTGCGGTTTTCTCACTTACCGCTCCATATTTGGAAATGATAGCAGATGAAACACCCAAAATCTTCTTTTTCATTTCTGCCGAGTAAGAAACAACTCCTGCCTCAAAGAAGTTGCTCGCACCCGGAAGCGCTGTTATATAATGGCTGATAAGCCCGCCAGTGCATGATTCAGCAACTGAAAGGCGTAATCCTTTTTTCTTGAACAGTTCATGCACCTTCTGCATAACCTGCAAGGTAGCGTTATTCATACCCTTTCCCCTGTCATTTCCGTTTCAATCCTGAGTCTGCGCATCAAATCAGCCCTAACCAATCGTGCCTCTTCATAGCTGACAGTGCCGCCGAAATGTTCAATCACAGGATTCAGATTCCATTGGTGAAGTTTTAAGAACAGTTCTTCAATTTGCTTACGTTTTGCACGATCAACAAATCGGTCTATATCAATATCGCGGCTATCCTGGATGAGACGTTCGAGATGGCCGGCAATGGTTGATGATGAAAGATTTCGCAGACTTGCAATGTCATCTAATGAGAGCCCCTTTGCGTAAAGCTCATAGGTTTTTTCGATTGTTTCCCCCTTTTTCTTTTTGGGTGGAAGACCATCGGAATTGTCCGGCTGCTCGATTTTTACGAAAACATCAGGATTGTCATTCATATAGTTTTTTATTTCATTTATGAAATATTCTCCATAACGTTCAAGTTTCGCTTCGCCAACACCGTTGATTTTTCTCATATCGGATAATGTCGCCGGATAGTGACTGCACATCTCATGCAATGTCTTATCTGAAAATATGATATATGGGGGGACCTGCTGCTCATCTGCAAAATTTTTACGGATGATACGGAGCCTTGCGAAAAGAGCCGCATCATATTGCCCCACATCAAAATCTTTCACTGCCTGTTTCTTAACCTTTTTCTCTTCTTGTTTCAATGCTGTAACCTGTTCTTTCCCATAGAGCAGATGAGACCCGTTTTCTGTAATCTTGAGAACAGGGTACCGGTCACCATCCTGCCGGATAAAACCCTGTGCCAGGAGTTCATCAACAAGAAACCGCCAGTATTTTTTATCCTGATGTTTTCCCGCTCCATAGGTTTTAATCTTGTCGTGCTGAAGCTCACGGATGCGCTTCGTATCAGCGCCTGTCACAATATCAATAATCTGGCCGATTCCGAACCGTTGCTGTGTCCTCGAAATGGCTGACATGAGTATCTGAGCATCTGTGGTAATGTCGATTTGTTCCAGACTTCCCGAACAGATATCGCAGGCGCCGCAATTATTCCCCGGATACTCCTCCCCGAAGAAACCGAGAAGGTGTTTGCGGCGGCATACATTATGTGAAGCAAAACCTACCATCTGGCTGAGTTTCTGCAATGCAACGGAGCGTTCATTTTCATCCAATATCTGATCAATGAAATAGCGTATTTTCGGAATATCTCCCCGGCCAAAAAACAGAACACAATGAGCCAACTCTCCGTCACGGCCTGCACGGCCTGTTTCCTGATAATAAGCTTCAATATTCTTGGGGAGATCCGCGTGAATCACAAACCGGACATTGGATTTATCTATCCCCATACCAAAGGCAATAGTCGCTACAATGACTGATGCCTCATCCCTGTTAAATGCCTCCTGATTTCTATTCCGCTCATCTGTTGTTAATCCTGCGTGGTAAGGCAGGGCTTTAATTCCCTTTGATACTAAAAACTCAGCCATATCCGTAACAGAGTCGCGGGTTGTGCGATAGATGATGCCTGAGTCACCGGCATGTCCCTTAAAAAATTCGAGTATCTGCAAATCTACCTTTGCCTTTCTTTCTACCTGATAAAAAAGGTTGGGGCGGTTAAATGACGCACGGATTATATGAGGAGACCTCAGGCCGATCCTGCTTATGATATCCTCCTGGACTCTCTGTGTAGCTGTTGCTGTAAACGCTGCAATCGGAATATCTGAAAAAGTCTTTTGAATAAGAGAGAGGCTGAGGTAGTCAGGACGGAAATCATGCCCCCATTCGGAAATGCAGTGGGCTTCGTCTATCGCAAAAAGTGATACAGGAATGGTTTTCAGTGTCTCAAGGAAATGCGGCATTGCAAAACGTTCGGGCGCAATGTAGAGCAGTTTTATTTTATTGTATTTCAACATGCGGTATATATCGGCAATCTCATGTGCATTCAGTGAACTATTCATAAATGCCGCTGATATGCCGTTTTCTAAAGCAGCGTCAACCTGGTCTTTCATCAGGGAGATCAGCGGGCTGATAACAATAGTGGTCCCTTGCATCATCTTTGCAGGCAACTGGTAGCAGAGAGACTTTCCTCCGCCGGTGGGCATTACTGCAAAAACATCCTGTCTGTTTAAAATGCTTCGAATGATGGATTCCTGATCCGGCCGGAATGACTGAAACCCGAAAACTGTCTTCAGTGTGTCAAGTATTGCCGGTTCTTTACTCTGACTTAAAGTAATCATCGGTAAATATTGTAGCACATGTTTTATAGTGGTTAATTTATCAGATTAATAAATCTTCATACTTTCTTCATATTTTCTTCGACATATCTTCAAATTTTTCTTTTATTATTAAATAAAGTAAAATCAGCCTATGGCTAAAGGAGGAATCATGAAAAGAGCAGTAATTGTAGCAGCAGTAGTACTATCGCTGGTATTTGCAGTATCAGGGTTCGCAATCGATAGCAGTCAGCCACTTGGAGACACAGCCCCTAACTTTGAACAGATGAAGGCTGATCATCTAAAAAAGCTTGATGATCGGATGGCCAGCCTTCAGAAGGAAAAGGTCTGCGTAGAGGCGGCTAAGAACCAGGACGATCTAAGGGTCTGTAGATCGAAACACAAGGCAGAGATGACAGGGCATGGTGATCAGATGGGAAGGAGAGGAGGTTACGGTGGTCCGGGTGGGCCTGTCCCTGCTCAGGACAAGTAATTAATCTGCTGATATACTTTACCAGAAAAGCGGGATGGCTCAAAAGCTGTCCCGCTTTTCTGTTTGACCAACAAAAACAATCCACTGGAAAATATTGGGTTCAATAACCAAAGATCGTCAATGATTCATAATATTTGATATAATTGGTCAAGCACTTTATCCTCGTATGTGTTTTAAGGAGTATTAGATGATCATCGGTGTTCCAAAGGAGATTAAGAAGGGTGAGTTCAGGGTTGGTATGACTCCTTATGGAGTTGAGGACCTAAAGCCGGATAATCACACAATTCTCATCGAGACAGATGCAGGCACAGGCAGTGATTTTTCAGATGATGCTTACCGGAATGCAGGCGCAGAGTTAGTCGACAGAAACGTCTTATTTGGTGAAGCAGACCTTATTATCAAGGTCAAAGAACCGATACCATTGGAATATGCTTTGCTCAGAGAGAATCAGGCCATATTTACCTTTTTGCACCTGGCAGCAAACCAAGAGCTGATCGATCTCCTTCTTAACAAAA
>JGI20213J14113_1000358_pt1 | contig 10248 bp, 8 predicted proteins | sample WetSurMetagenome_3_FD_14113 | JGI IMG/M metagenome (IMG submission 14113) | reverse complement strand
CCATTGATGTGGATTGAATGGGGAATTGGCAGATATGGCGGAAAATACAATCATGGAAGTACGCCCGGTATGTTNAGTCTTTTGTGGAAAAATCCNATAGCNAAATATCTTGGTGCACTTGGGCTTGTAATATCAATGAGCATCATGATTTATTACACTTACATTGAATCCTGGACATTGGCTTTTAGTTTTTTCTCACTGAATCAGACATATTTTGGACTCGCCAGCCATGATTCTATGAGAGGATTTCTTTACAGCTTTCAGGGAAAAGAAACCAGTGATTTTTTCACTACTCTCTGGCCTGCTTATGCCTGCATGATCGTTACCTTCTTTTTAAATTTTTGGATTTTGTACAAAGGTGTTTCCAAAGGCATCGAACGCCTTGCTTATGTTGCTATGCCGCTCTTATTCATTTTTGGAATTATTCTGACAATCAGAGTTATTTTTCTTGGTACTCCTAATCCTGCTATTCCCGAAAACAGCATCGCAAATGGTTTTAGTTTTATATGGAATCTAAATTTTGACCGAATAAGTGAGCCAAGGATATGGCTAGCTGCTGCTGGACAAATATTCTTTACACTTTCTCTTGGAATGGGTGCAATTCATGTTTATGCAAGCTATCTTAAACCAAAGGATGATATAGTTGCTTCCGGATTATCAACTGCTATAATAAATGAAGTTGCTGAAGTTGGAATTGGTGGATCTATAGCGATTCCAGCAGCAACAGCATTTTTTGGAGTCACACTTACTACGCAAATAGCTGCTGCTGGTGCATTCGATTTAGGATTTGTTTCAATGCCACTAATATTTGAAAAGATTCCCTTAGGATTTGTTTTCGGTACCCTTTGGTTCTTACTTCTATTTCTTGCAGGCATCACATCATCTGTAGCTATGGGCCAACCTTTTATTGCTTTCCTTGAAGATGAATTTGGCTATTCAAGAAAAAAAGCTACAATCATTCTTGCAAGTATAGTACTTGTTTCTATTCAGTTTGTAATTTTCTTTTTAGATAAAGGTTTTTTGGACGAAATGGACTATTGGGCTGGAACTTTTGGTTTGGTAGTGTTTGCACTAATTGAAACTATTTTGTTTATGTGGGTATTTGGATCTAAAAAAGCATGGGAAGAGATGAACGAAGGCGGAGATTTTAGAATTCCGAAAATATTTTTATTTGTAATGAAATTTATTACACCCATTATTCTGTTGGGTATTATGTTATGGTGGTTAATACAGGATGCAATTCCTATCTTACTCTTGTATAATATTGAATCGGAAAAAGTTCCCTTCATTTGGGGTGCTCGTGCTCTGATGCTTATTATTACTGCACTAGTTTTATTTATGATCAAAAGAGCATGGTTGAAGAAGTCAGAAATTGGTCAGAGAATAAGTTAATCGTCTATCTTAAATATTTCGATTTTATTAAATATACTTAAGTATGGGTAAAAATAATTTTCTGTCTTCCACTAAAGAAGTCATAAGAGCGATGGGGATAGTTTTTGGTGATATTGGTACAAGCCCAATTTATACACTCACTATAATTTTCGTACTTATTCCAGCAACACAGGAAAACATTATTGGCGTTTTGTCAATCGTGTTCTGGACACTTATTGTCATAGTTACGATTCAATATGCCTGGCTTGGGATGTCCTTAAGTATCAAAGGTGAAGGAGGCATAATTGTACTTAAAGAGGCATTAATTAGCACACTTAAAAATGGTAAGAAGTGGGGCTTTGCAACGGCACTTGCTTATTTTGGAATTTCATTGCTGATTGGAGATGGCATTATAACCCCGGCAATAAGTATTCTCTCAGCAGTAGAAGGACTTGAACTTCTTCCCTCTCTCGGTAAAATAACAACACCGATAATTGTAATTCTTACTTGCATAATATCAATTCTGCTTTTCTCCGTTCAAGCTAAAGGGGTTGATAAGATTGCAAAATATTTTGGACCCATTATGCTAATTTGGTTCCTTAGTCTATTTATCTCCGGGACTTATTACCTCTTTAATAATCCATTAGTTCTTAAAGCAGTAAATCCTCTTTACGGAATTAATTTCTTATTCGACAATGGATTGGTTTCTTTCCTGATTTTGAGTGATGTAATTCTCTGTGCAACTGGTGGAGAAGCGCTTTATGCTGATATGGGCCATCTTGGTGGCAAATCAATTAAGATCGCCTGGATATTTGTTTTTATTTCGTTATTTGCTAGTTATTTCGGCCAGGGTGCATATTTATTAAACGTTGGTTCTGTATTTCAAATCTTATTCTCATCTATAAATAATATTTCACCTGTAATTTATTTTCCATTTTTAATTCTGGCACTTTTCGCAACTATAATTGCTTCCCAGGCTATGATCAGTGCTGTAATGTCTCTTGTATTTCAAGGGATAAATCTTAGAATATTTCCACTCATGAAAATTAAATATACTTCAAGCGAACTCAGATCTCAGATTTATATCGGCTCGGTTAATTGGATGTTGTTAATTGCAGTTTTACTGATGGTTCTAATTTTCAAATCCTCTGAGAATTTATCTGCTGCATATGGATTCGCTGTTACTGCTACCATGACCATAAGTGCTGTCTTCATGGTCTGGGTATTCCGAAATATGGGATTGAAATTAAAAATGTTCATTGCTGGTTTTGTGCTGGCATTCGACTTAGTTTATTTAATCTCTGTGTTTACTAAAATACCCGCAGGTGGTTATTGGTCACTCATTATCGCTATTTTGATTACTCTTATTATTCAGATATGGATAAAAGGATCAGAAACTCTAAGAAAGAAATTTCGTTCTTTAGATCTTGATATATTTATCACAAGCTTTGAGCAAATTTATTCTTCAGAACCAATTCTGAAAGGTGAAGCAGTATATTTTGCAAGAGTTTTAGATAAAGTCCCTCCTTATGTAGTGCATTGCACATTACGAAGCGGAATTATTTATGAAAAAAATATTCTCTTTGCTGTTGAGACTGCTGATGTGCCGTATGGAATTAATTTTTCTGAAATGAAAGAATATACTAAGGGATTGTACGGATTATCAGTTTCCGTTGGGTACTTGCAAATTCCCAACTTACTAAAACTATTTAAAGTGCAGGGCATATCGGAAAAAGTAATATTTTATGGAGTCGATGATATTAAAACTAAGAAAGTATTCTACAAGTTATATGCTTTTATTAAAAAGGTTACTCCTTCGTTTGCAAGTTTTTATAACCTGCCTTATAATAAACTGCATGGAGTAGTTACCAGGCATGAGCTATAGTATGATCAATAATGAATAGCGGTATATTTCTGAAAAGTTTTAATATAATTTCCAAGATTTCTTTATTAATCAACTTTTGATTCAAGGATAGTTAATTATGGAATCCTCATCACTGAACATTCCACTAATAGCACTTTTACCATTTATATTAATGCTACTTTCAATTGCAATATTTCCTCTTTTCTGGAATCATTTCTGGGAGAAAAACAAAAATAAATTAATCATCGCAGTAATACTCAGCATCCCAGTTATCATTTATCTTCTGGCAAATGGATTAAGCGAAAAGCTGGTCGAAACGATGGTATTTGATTATGTTCCGTTTATCATTCTTCTTGGTTCACTTTTTACAATAACGGGTGGAATATTTTTATCTGGAGACATTGAAGCGAAACCATTAATAAATACAATGTTTTTAACAGTAGGAGCAGTGTTAGCATCTTTTGTCGGTACAACAGGCGCAGCAATGCTTTTAATAAGACCAATAATACAGACTAATAAGCAGAGAAAATTTAAAGTTCACACTATTTTATTCTTCATAGGAATTGTGGCTAACTGCGGTGGACTTTTAACCCCATTAGGTGATCCTCCGCTTTTCATGATGTACTTAAGAGGCGCTCCTTTTGAATGGTTTTTTACGCTCTTTCCGGAATGGCTTTTTGTAAATGTTTTCTTACTGGTGATCTATTTCTTTGTAGATAAATATTATTATAAAAAGGAAGACATAGCTACTCTCATTATTGATAAAACATCTGTGCGTCCATTAAAGATTGAGGGGAAGAGAAATTTTATTTTTTTAGTTATGGTCATACTTGCAGTCGCTTTTCTGAATGAACAGTACCTTCCTATAATTCATTTAAATCATTATTTTAAATTTATTCGCGAAGCAGTTATACTTTTGGCTGCATATTTATCTTTGCTTTTTACGCCTAGACTTTTACGAACATCGAACAATTTTACCTGGCAGCCTATCCAGGAAGTTGCATATTTATTCTTAGGTATTTTTATAACAATGGTTCCTTGCCTTTTATATTTAGAATGGAACGCCAAGGCACTTGGTGTATCATCACCCACTAGTTTTTACTATTACGCAGGATTGCTCAGCAGTTTTTTAGATAATACTCCAACAGCAGTTACATTTCATTCTCTGGCCTTAGGATTAGGTACAAATCCTGCGTCCGGTATAGCGGGCATCCCCGAAGAAATTTTAAAAGCTATCTGTACTGGTGCTGTATTCTTTGGCAGTATGACATATATAGGAAATGGTCCCAACTTCATGGTTAAAACTGTTGCAGAAGAAAATAATATAAAGATGCCTGACTTTTTCAGCTATATTATTAAATTTTCGCTGATAATTCTTTTACCTGCATTTATTCTCGTTCAATTATTATTTATATGATGACAGAAAGCTTAAACCCATGGCATTTAGTCTCTTCTGGAAATAATCTTCCAGAGATAGTTAACAGTATTATTGAAATTCCAAAAGGTTCGAAGGCAAAATACGAGCTTGATAAGAAAAGCGGACTATTAAAGTTAGATAGGGTGCTATTCTCTGCAGTTCATTATCCTGCAAATTATGGGTTCATTCCTCAAACCTATTGTGAGGATAATGACCCATTGGATATTCTTGTCATTTGTTCAATTGATGTGGATCCACTTTGTATAATCGAAACCAAAGTTCTCGGTGTGATGCATATGGTAGATGAGGATATGAAGGACGATAAAATAATCGGTGTGGCAAAAAACGATATAGCCTTAAATTATATAAATGAACTTTCCGAATTACCTCCGCACACGATGGTTGAGCTACAAAGATTTTTTGAAGATTATAAAAAGCTTGAAAATAAAAATGTAATAGTGAAGAGTTTTCTAGGAAAGAAAGAAGCTTTTGAGATTATTAATGAAAGTGTTGATTTGTACAATAAAAACCGAAATAAATTAATTTCTGATCATTCATAGTATTGAAATTATGAAAAAGATATTTGTAGCATTTATTATTTTAATCTTTCCATCCTTGACTACCTGTCAATCTCAGAATGACACTTTATATTTAGGCTGCTGGAATCTTGAAAACTTATTTGACACGATTGATGATCCAAAAATTGATGATGAAGCATTTTTACCGGACGGCGAAATGAAGTGGACTGAAGATCGTCTGGATAAAAAAATGTATAATCTTGCAAGGGTTATTCTAATGATGAATGATGGACGGGGACCTGATCTATTAGGAGTGTGTGAAGTTGAAAACCAGGATTTATTAAGTGAAATGGTCAAAAAATATTTATCTGACCTGGATTATAAAATCGCATACCTTGAATCTCCTGATAACAGAGGAATTGATAACGGGTTATTATTCAAATCGGATAAATTTAGACTGCTAAATGTTCAGGCAGATACTGTTCATCTTCCAGATGGATGGCCGACCCGATTAATTTTCGGTGCTAATCTTCTTACAGATGAGAATAAATTAATAACAGTTTTTGTTAATCATTGGCCTTCAAGGAGTGGAGGACAATTAGAGTCTGAACCCAAAAGAGTTTCTGCTGCTAAAACTCTTCGTAATGCTGTTGAAAGAATATTTAAATCAGATTCAACCGCAAATATTTTTATCATTGGTGATTTTAATGATGATCCGGTGAATATATCTGTATTAGGAACACTCATGGCTCATCCGATCAAATGTGACTCCATAAATTTAGAATTTGAATTTGGTTCAGCTAGTGAATTGTTTAATCTATCTTATGAGACTTACGAGAGAGGAGAGGGAAGCTTTAAATATCGAGACACTTGGAATATGCTTGATCAGATAATTACTTCCGGATCAATCATTACTGGGAAAGACTTTAATTATATCTGTAACTCTTTTGAAGTTCTCAAACCGGATATAATCATCACTAAGTCTGGACAATATGAAGGAACTCCATTCCCAACATACGGCGGCAAAAAATATCTTGGAGGATACAGTGACCATTTCCCTGTTAAAGCAGAATTTAAAATTAATAGGAGTACAGATTGAAGAAGGAATTATTAATTTTTGGTGCAAGTGGTGCACTCGGTAATGGGGTGACCGAAGTATTTTTAAAAAAGAATTATGATAAGATTTATTTGTTTGACTTTAAGCACAAAGAGATAACTCAAACAAATGTTGAGCAGATTAGTAAAAGATCTATCAATTGAGGAGAATGTGAAAAAAGCATTTAACGAAATAAAACCCTCAAACGAAACATTATATTTTCTATTCAGCACTATTGGTGGATTCACAGGCGGTAAAAAAATCTGGGAAACTGATTTGGGTGATTTTGATCGAATGATAAATATGAATCTTAAAACCAGCTTTTTAATTGCAAAATATTTTTCATTGCTTGTTAAAGACTCTCATTCCGGTTCAATATGTTTAACATCCGCGTATACAGGCCTGGTCCCGGAATCAGGAAAAGCAATTTATGGAGCATCAAAAGCAGCTTTGATACATTTGATAAAATCCCTTGCAGAAGAGGGGAAGGAGATTAACTTATCTGCCAATGCAATAGCTCCATTTATTATAGACACACCTGCAAACAGAGAATGGATGAAAGATGCTAACTACGAAGCCTGGATTAAGCCTGCAGAGATTGGCGAATTTGTGAATTCCATTTTTGAAAGGTATAATTTATTATCTGGGAATATATATCAGCTTACTCACCGTTTGTCTGGGAATAAAATAATTAACGAAAAAAAATAAACCACAATTAATTTTTATTTAATTAAATAGGTATTTGTAAATCATCACTTGCTTTTGTACTAGAGGGAGAAAAATGAATCTGACTGAAAAAATAATCAATGATCTAAAAGATGCAATGAAGTCAAATGATAGTGTAAGACTACAGACTATAAGATCTATTAGAGCGCTTATACTTGAATTTGAAAAAAGTGGTTCTGGAAAAAAGCTGAATGAAGAAGAAGAAATAAAATTGCTAAGTTCCGCTGCTAAAAAACGTAAAGAAGCAATCGAAGAATATTTAAAGGCTGGAAGGAAAGATTTAGCATCAGTAGAAGAAAGCGAATTAATCATTATTAAATCTTATCTACCAAAACAGTTATCGCCTGAGGAGATCATTGTCAAGGTAAAAGAACTTGCTGAGCGAATCGGTGCATATACAAAATCTGATTTCCCGAAGCTTATGCCTTTGGCAGTTAAAGAATTGAAAGGACAGGCAGAAGGAAAAGCTGTAAAAGAAGCAGTCGAAAAAATTTTAGGTGCAAGTTGATTCTTCTTGATGCATTAATAATCCTGGGAGTGGTGATAGGATTTATTCTTGGCTTCAAGGATGGTTTCATTCGTAAGCTTATTGGGATTATCGGTTTTGTTTTTGCCGTAGTTGCTGCAGTATTTTTTGCCGGGAAACTTGGGTTACTGATTGAAAGTCTATTCCGGATAGAATATTATCTTGCGGAAATAATTGGTGGGCTGATCATTTTCATTTCTATCTTTACAATTTTTGTAATTTTAAAGAGGGTAGTTCATCCATTTGATAAAGTAAATAATCTTATTAATCAAATTGTTGGCGGCATCATAGGCTCAATTCAAATACTCTATTTCTTAAGTGCCATCTTTATCATTGTTAACGTTTTTGATTTACCGGATAAAAATACCCGGAAACAATCACTTTTTTACAATAGTACTTTTAATGTTATTCCTTTCACAATTCAGTACTTAAGTTATTACACACCTCAGCCTCGTAAATTAATTGAGGATTACATCAACGAAAAAGATGCTATTAAATGATTGATAATTCTGTTTTTGAAAAACTAGAATTTCAAAAAGTTCTAATTAGTATCTCTAACTATGCTGCAACTGAAAATGGAAAAAAGTATGTTTTAGAGTTATCGCCTTTGTTTGATCTAAAAAAGGTAATCACTGAAGGTGAAGCCATAAGTGAAGCAAAAGAAATTTTAATAAAAAATATCCCGCCGCAGATTGATTATATCCCTGATCTATTTGAAATTATTTCACAAAGTAAAATTGAAGGCTCCGTACTTAATTCAAAAAAAATACTGGAAATATTAAAACTCTCCAGAATCTCCCGTTCATTGCATCAGTTTCTAAAAAACAATTCCGGCATAGCCCCGATATTATTAGTGCATCAGAGTTCATTATTTAGCGATAAAGTATTTGAGCATCATATTGAGAAGGTGTTAGATGAGTCTGGTGAGGTAAAGGAAAAGGCAAGCCAACAGCTTTCAGATATAAGAAAGCAAATATGCGAAAAGCAAAGCGCACTTATTAAATCCATTAATAGCATAATGAAATCGCTTGATTCAGATGGAATTGTTAGAGAAGATTATTTGACCCTTCGAGATGGCAGGATGGTAATCCCTGTTAAAGTAGAGCACAAAAGACACCTCCGAGGTTTTATTCACTCGGAGTCTGCAACCGGTCAGACCGTTTATATTGAGCCTGAACAAACTCTGGAACTTAATAATGAAATTATAACTTTAGGCTTTGCCGAAAAGCGAGAGATTGAAAGATTATTAAAAGAACTGACAAGACTGATTGGTAAAGAGAGTGAAAAACTAAAAGAATCTTTGAAGACAATTTCATACATAGATTCACTTTTTGCTAGAGCAAAATATTCAATCGAGATTATTGGAGCTTTTCCTTCTATAAATAATGCAAAAAGTTTTTATTTGAATGATGGCCGGCATCCGGTTTTGCTGAAAAAACTTGGAAGGGAAAAAACTGTTCCTTTGAATTTTAAGCTGGAGGATCAGAAAATAATTGTAATTACAGGACCAAATGCCGGCGGAAAAACCGTCGTGCTGAAAACCATCGGTTTACTCTCGATGCTTCTTCAATCAGGTATTCATATTCCGGTTCATCCTGATTCTAATTTTCATTTATTTAAAAATATTTTGATCGATATCGGCGATGAACAATCGCTTGAAGATGATTTATCAACATTCAGTTCACATTTAAATAATCTTAAGAACATTTTAATAAATGCCGATGAGAATTCACTTGTGCTTCTGGATGAAATTGGCACTGGAACTGATCCAACAGAAGGCTCTGCACTCGCAGCTGCAGTCCTGTTAATACTTAGAGACAAGAACGCATTAGTGCTGGCATCAACTCACCATGGCAGCTTAAAAATAATTGCCAACGACGAAGATAGATTCATTAATGCAGCTATGGAGTTTGATCACGAACAGCTTAAACCGACATATAATTTTAAATTGGGTGTTCCTGGCTCAAGCTATGCATTTGAAATTGCCAGAAGAATTGGAATTGATGATAGTCTAATCCAAACTGCTTCTAATTTTATGGATAGCGATAAATACAAACTTGAGACCTTTCTTTCGGAGCTTGAAGCGAAGTCAAATAAATTAGAAGATAAATTGAAGCAGTTAGAAATCGAGAATAGCAGGTTAGCAGGTTTATCATCTTTATATAAAAACAATATTGAAAGGCTTGAGAAAGAAAAGAAAGAGATTCTGAAAAAAGCCAAATCTGATGCAGAGGATTTTCTAAAAGATGTAAATAGAAAAGTTGAAGAGACAATTAAACAGATACGAGAATCGGGTGCTAAGAAAGAGGTAATTAAAGAGGCAAAAAAAATAATTGTTGAGCTTAAGGAAAAAACAGAAAAACTTTATGAAACTGAGATTGTTTTAGAGTCTAAAATATCTGATTTCAATGTTGGGAGTTTTGTGGCGATTAAAAATACTGCGACTTCGGGAAGAATTGTTCTTATCGACAAAGAAAAAAGAAAAGCATTAATTGAGTCGGGGTCAATCAAGATGAATGTTGACCTTGTTGATTTAGCTTTNACNAAGCCTGATAAAAGNNANNTAAGTGGNGTTCATCATCATAATATAAGTCAGACAANTGCACAATATCGTTTGGATATAAGAGGAAGAAAACCTGAAGAGGCNGATTTTGAAATTCTAAAATTTATTGATGACTCCTATATGACAGGCCAGCAAAGAATTGAAATACTACACGGAAAGGGAACAGG
>JGI20213J14113_1000356_pt1 | contig 10263 bp, 1 predicted proteins | sample WetSurMetagenome_3_FD_14113 | JGI IMG/M metagenome (IMG submission 14113) | reverse complement strand
CATACACCCGTTTTTTCGATCTGCAAAAAGCCGAAGCACAGGCAAGAGAAGCACAGATTGAAGCCGCATTGGAAAGGGTGAGAAGCAAAGCAATGGCAATGCATAAAAGCGAAGAACTGCTGGAAGTAATTACGATAGTCTCCCAACAATTACTTCACCTTGGATTCAATTTTAATAATGTAAGCTTCGGAATTAACTCAGACTCTTACGATTTTGATTTTTGGGTAGCTGCACCCGACATGGATTCTCCGTTCAAAATTCATTTGCCGTATTTGGAAAGCCCTGTTTTTAACAGACTCAAGAATGCACAGTTGAATGGACAGGATTTTTTTGTAGATAGTTTCGGTCCCGCAGAAACCAAAAAATGGATGCATCATCTCTTATCAAATAATGATATTCCCGAATTCACGCCACTTATCAGAAAATTCCTTTTAACCAGGACAGGATTTGTGAGATCTGCTGTTCTATTAAAAAATATCTTCCTGTTTTTAATAAACTATGACGGTATCCCGTATTCGGATAAAGAAAATGAAATAATTGTACGCTTTGCAAAAGCCTTTGAGCAAGCCTATATCCGTTTTCTTGATTTGCAAAAAGCAGAAGCGCAAGCAAGAGAAGCAAAAATAGAAGCTGCATTGGAAAGAGTTAGAGCCAAAGCCATGGCTATGCATACCAGCAATGACCTGTCCGATACTATGGGTGTATTATTCACAGAATTACCAAAGCTTGGAATTAATTCTTTACGCTGTGGTGTTGTTTTGCTTTCAAAAGATTCACTGAGGGGAGTATTTTACGCGGCAGCATCTACTCCGGAAAGTGATTCCTTTACTATGATAGGTGCCGGAGATATGGATGATCATCCCGTATTTATGAAGCAACACGAGCACTGGTTGAAGAATGAAAACTACTTTACTTCATTAAGTAACGAAGAGCTCGAATCCTATTATAAAGCACTTTTTGCCCGCCTGTCAATCCCGTATACACCAAGGGAACATAAAGTAAAAACAGAACACGGATATTACTTCGCTTTCACAGAAGGAATGTTTTATGCATGGGCAGAAGAACCATATTCGGAAGAAGAAATAAATATTCTTAATCGATTCAAGGCAATCATTGATCTAACGTTCAGACGATACCTTGATCTTCAAAAAGCCGAAGCGCAGGCAAAAGAAGCAAAGATTGAAGTTTCTCTTGAAAGAGTCCGTTCCAAAGCTATGGCGATGCATAGCCCGAATGATTTAGCAGAGACTGTCAATGTTTTCTTTAAAGAATTAAAAACACTCGGTATTATTCCCATTCGTTGCGGTGTGGGTCAAATTGATGAAGCAACCCGAACAACAAGTTTAACTACTACAACATCTTCTCAGCAAGGAGAATCATTCCAGGTAATTGGGAAAGTAAAACAAACCGGTCACCCGGTACTGGATGGAATTTTTGATCATTGGAAACTTCAGAAAGAATATTTTCCTGTTTTGGAGGGTGAGGATATAAAAGCTTATTATAATGTTATGAATCCCCAAATCGGTTATCCGGATTATCCTGAAGGGGTGACACAATATGGAAATAGTTTTCCATTCAAAGAAGGATTCGTATTTGCATGGACAGAAAGTAAACTATCTGAAGAAGAGCTTCAGATATTCCGCAGGTTTACTTCTGTGTTAAGTCTTACTTACAGACGATATATGGATTTAAAGGAAGCCGAAGCACAAGCAAGAGAAGCAAAAATTGAAGCCTCCCTCGAAAAAGTAAGAAGTAAAACTATGGCAATGCAAAGCAGCGATGAGCTAGCTGATACGGCTGCTGTTGTTTTCCAGCAATTAATTAATCTGGGCATTGAACCAAATCGTATTTACATTACAATAATAAAAGATGAAACCGGATTGTGCGAGTTCTGGATTACAGATGAAGATGGAACTAAAGTAAGTTCTGCTTTCAGGACGAATCTCAACGAAAACCATTCCTTTAAAAAAATGCATGAAGGATGGAAACAAGATAAAAAATCTATAACCATTGACATGCATGGAGAAGAACTTCAGGAATATTTCCATCACCTTTCTAAACTTAGTGTTCCCTTTAAAGATGGTCTTTCACAAAAAAGAAGGATGCAATACATCGCTTATTTCTCAAAAGGATTTATCGGAGTAGCATCACCTGATGAAACTAAACCGGAAACAATTCAATTACTGGAACGATTTGCGGCTGTATTCAATCTCACCTATACACGTTTCAATGATCTGCAGCAGGCAGAAGCACAGAATAAAATCATTCAGGTAGAAAATGAACGTAAAACGAAAGAACTGGAAGAGGCAAGACAACTACAATTAGCAATGCTTCCTAAATCTATTCCTGAGATACCTAATCTTGATATTGCTGTTTATATGAAAACAGCAACAGAAGTCGGCGGTGACTATTATGATTTTAAAGTTCAGGAAAATGGAGTTCTGAACATTGGCATCGGTGATGCAACCGGGCATGGTTTGCAAGCAGGCACAATGATTACTCTTATGAAGGGTTTCTTCACTTCTGACGTTGCAAGATTCAGTCCGCAAAAATTTTTAGAGCATTGTAATGGTATGATCCGTGATATAAAACTTGGAAGGATCTTAATGTCTTTCAGCCATTTAAGATTAAATAGCAGCAGCTTATTAATAAGCAGCGCAGGAATGCCTCCTATCTATTATCATCACAAAAAAAATAATCGCACCGAAGAAATAATTATCCAGGGACTGCCCCTTGGTGCAATGGAGAGTGCTTCATACAAACTTGTTGAAAAACAATTAAACAGCGGCGATACTATTTTATTACTAACCGATGGCTTGCCGGAACAAATGAATAGTCATAAGGTGATTTTTGATTATTCACGTGTGCTAAAATACTTTGACGAAATTTCTGAAAACACTCCGAATGAAATCATCAATAGTCTCGTTCAAAAAGCAAATGAGTGGATGAATGGCACAGCACAGGTAGATGATATAACGTTTGTAGTAATTCGGGTGAAATAATTTTTTATAAGTGATAATAAAAAGGATTTTAATGTTTAGAAAAAATAAAATGTCTCTATTATCAAGCTGGATAATTAGTTTTTTAATATTCTATTTAAGTATATCCTCTTTGAATTACGGGCAACGAAACTACCTGTTTGAAAATATCTCGGTGCCCGAAGGATTATCGAATTCAACAGTCAATTATATTTTTCAGGATAGTAACGGCTTCCTCTGGATTTCTACGGCAGATGGGCTTAACAGGTATGATGGAAATAATATCAAAGTATTTAAAAACGATCCGAATGACTCTTCTACTATTCCAACAAATGATTGTTCTGCCATTGCAGAGGATGCTGATGGATTTATCTGGGTTGGTGTTTCCGGGAATGCGATTGCAAGATACAATCCAAAAAATGAATCCTTTCAAAGCTTTCGTATAGAAACAGCAGGTGTAACTAACATATCATACTTTTACTCTGCTCTTTTTGATTCTAAGGGAAATTTGTGGTTTGGCTCCACAAGTCATGGAATACAAAGATTTAATAGATCAAAAAACAAATTTGAACGCGTACGTCTTGAAATTTCTAATAATAATGCTCAATGGGGTAATATTTATAGTATAGTTGAGTTAAAGAATGGAAATATTTTAGTTGCTGATTATGGTAACGGTATTAAAATATACAATGAAAAACTGAATGTATTTCAGCCATATTATCTCAATACAAATTATAGTCCGAATGAAATTCAGGTTATCTATGAGGATGTTTCCGGAAATATTTGGCTTGGCGGCAGAAATCAATTAATAAAATATTCACCGTCGTTTTACACTCTTGATTATTATGATCTCTCCAGATTAATTAAAAATCCCACCAACTATGATAACGTTACGGGTATAGCCCAGGATGATGAGGGATATTTGTGGGCCGGGGTCTATTCCCAAGGACTTTTTACAATTGATATAAAAACAAAAATCATACAAGAGTTTGATTACAATATTTATGAATTAAACAACTTTGGTCGTAATATCATTTCAAATATTTACAAAGACAGATATGGAGTTATATGGATTGGCATTTGGGGCAAAGGGGTTACAAAATTCGATCCGCTTAGAGGACCCTTTAATTTTCATAAGTTCATCACAAATGATATTACAAATTCAAATGCAAATTTTTCAACTGTAATAGCCGGTTTACACCAAAGTAAGAATATAACAGTAGGAACATCTGAAAATGGTTTATTTAATTACAATTTAGAAAACCAAAAATCTGATAAAATTAATTTCAATTCTGATAAATCTAATAATTCAAATGGGAAGTTAAATATTCAAGGTCTTGCTATTGATAATGAAGGGAATAAATGGTTCGCATATAATAATCTGGGTTTGCATAAAATTGATAAAAATAATTTGTTAAGTACCTTTAAATCACCTAACGAAAATAAAACTTCAGTTTATTATATAAACTCGATAAAAATTGATTTGTCGGGTAATATCTGGATGGCATCAAGACAGGGATTTGAGAGATATAATCCTGCTCAAAATAAATATTCACTTTTACCTATGATTATGAATAAAACAATGAGTGAGGATCTTAAACAAAAAATTCATGAAGTATCAGAATCAGGTAAACCTATTGCTTCAATTTTAAAAGTTGGTGAAGCATCTAATTTAGAAAAAACATTTTCATTGAATCAGGATCAAAAAGTTTTGATTATTTGTGTTGGTGAAGGTGAAATGAATGTTGGTTTGGGTGTTTCAGATGCCGGTTCACTTTTAACCCAAGATGGAAAAACAATCTGGTCGATGAATAATTTATTTAAGACCTTTAATGACGGCGGAGGTTTTAAAAACCGTATTGGACTTGGATGTTTGAACCTGAAGAAAGGTAATTATAAAATTACATATGCTACAGACGTTGGTCATTCTTACGGGACCTGGAATGCAATTGCACCGCCGGATTCTAACTGGTATGGTATTCAGATTATAAGTTTACATGAATCTGATTACAACACCATTAATCAACTGAATGAAAGAGAAATTGATTCCGATAAATTTATGCCGATGGAAGTAGGAACCTGTATTGAATTTAGTAAGAGGTTTAATAATGTTATATGGTTAGGCTCTACTATCAGCGGATTTTTTAAATATGATCTTGCCGAACAAAATTATAAGCAATTCAATTTTGATTCGAAAAATATTTTTTCTCCCAATAATTATATTAATTACATTTTTGAGGATAGCAGAGGAATAGTTTGGATAGCAACCGCAAATAGTTTATTAAGATTCGATCCTGAAACAGAAAAAATTAATAGGTATGATCAAAAAGATGGACTGCCATCTAATCAGATCAATTCTATCCTAGAAGATCTTGAAGGAAATCTTTGGATAAATACATCTGCCGGATTATCCAAACTGAACAAAAATGCCCCGGAAGATAAATGGAATTTTGTCAACTTTGATGCTCAGGACGGACTTCAAGGGTTTACATCCAGCAAAGCAAACTGGATAAGTAAAGATGGCGAAATATTTTTAGGAGGAATCGATTGCATTACTTATTTCTATCCCGGAAAAATAAATGAAGTTAAACCGGATATAGTTATAAACGATATAAGGATTGATGAAATATCTTTAAAATCAGATTCATCTGTTGTAAGGCTGGAACAAAGTATAATGAAAACTGATGAACTTGATCTTTCTTATACTCAAAATAACCTTTCCTTCGAGTTTGCATCCATTCATTTTTCAAGACCGGGGAAAAATAAAATCATTTATAAGCTGGAAGGATTTAATACCCACTGGATTTCATCAGATAGAAATTTTGTATCATACACTAATCTTGCCCCCGGTGAATACACTTTTATGGTAAAAGGTTCAAATGGTGATGGCATTTGGAATGATGAAGGAAAAGCAATTCGAATAATTATAAATCCGCCTTGGTGGAGGACTACTTTTGCATACATAGGATACTTTTTCTTTTTCATAGGTATTGTTTTCGGAATAGACCGAATTCAAAGAAGAAGAATTGTGAACAAAGAACGCAATGCGGCTGCAATTAAAGAAGCTAATCTGCGTGCACAGCTTGCCGAAACGGAAAACGAACGCAAGACAAAAGAATTAGAAGAGGCTCGCCATTTACAGCTTTCAATGCTTCCCAAAACTCTTCCGCAATTACCTTCCCTTGATATTGCTGTTTATATGAAAACTGCTACAGAGGTTGGGGGCGACTATTATGATTTTAACGTTGCTATGGATGGTACTTTAACCGTTGTGCTTGGCGATGCAACCGGACATGGAATGAGAGCAGGAACGATGGTAACTTCTGCAAAATCTTTGTTCAACAGTTATGCGGCTAATCCAGATATACTTTTTACATTTCGTGAAATGACACGATGCATTAAACAAATGCAGTTTCAGTCTCTTGCAATGTGTATGACGATGCTGAAGATTCAAAACAATAAATTGATTTTGTCGGCTGCTGGTATGCCTCCCGCTTATCTATTCAGATATAAGCACAAAATAATTGAAGAACATTTAATGGAAGGAATGCCCCTTGGAACTATGGATAATTTCCCTTATGAGTTAAAGGAGTTGGAATTGTTTAACGGCGACACAATATTATTAATGAGCGACGGTTTCCCTGAACTTCAGAATGTTAATAAAGAACAATTTGGTTATAAGCGTGCAAGAAATTCATTTGAAGAAGTTGCAGATAAAAATTCCGAAAAAATTATTGATTACCTGAAAAATGAAGCTGACCGGTGGTCTGAGGGTAAAGAGCCGGATGATGATATAACGTTTGTGGTGATTAAAGTAAAATGAATTTTTTATTATTTCTATTATTTATCAAACAATCAAATCGATCATCAAATCAATTTTAATAATCTGTTTATCCGGAGAGTTTTATGACCATGGCGTCTTTTAAATATCAAGTAATTCTGTCTTTATTTGTTTTTTCATCACTGATTATATCCCAGCAGAAACAAAAAACAGAAGCTAACTCTGATTTGATAGAGTACACAAACAAAGAGGGTCTGCCAACTACGAACATTTCAAATATTGTTCAAACTAAAGATGGTTTTATTTGGATATCAGGAATTGAAGGAACGTACAGATTTAATGGATATGAATTTGAAGAAGTAGGAAACGATATTGGACTGCCTGCTATGCAGGGTATGTACTACGATTCAACGAAAAACATTATGTACTTTGCTTCTGCCGCAAAATTTATTTCGTTCGATGGAAAAGAATTTAAAGTATATACTGAAAAAGAAGGATACAAAATAAACGGATTATCAGGACAATTGATAACGTTTATTGAAGCTGATAGTAAAGGCCGGATTTGGGTCGGATCCTCAACACCATTCGTCGATAAAAAGTATAATGGTGGTCTCACAAAATTTGAAAACGGAAAATTTACAGCTTACGACTCTAACAGTTTCCCCCTTGATAACGCAACAAACTTCATTGAAACTCCATACGGAGATCTCATATTCAGTTCCTCCGGTCATAATACGCAGACATTGGAGGGTTCATATGTAGCCTTATTTAAAGATGGAGTATTCAAAAAAATTGATGAGTCCGTTGGAAAAACTCTTCAAGGTGCAAGAATTTATTCGAAGGAATTTGTGACTTCAATTGATAAGGATGGAAATACATGGCTTGCATGTAACACGGGTAACATTTTCGGCGGAACCCAAAAGAATTCTGGTGTGCTAATGTATGACGGAAATAAATTTTATCAGTTCACTGATTTTGTAAGTCAACTTGGGAAAGACCAGCTACCATTAGAAGTATTTTACAGCTCAAAAATGGATAAACTGTTTTTAACGACCCGTAATTTGGGGAGCGTATTATTTGATCGGAAGAATAATGGTGTTTTTGAATTTGAAAATGGTAAATGGACGCCATCCGATATTATGCAGAAAATCTATCCGATCAAGGATCTGAAAACAGAAAGAACAGTCGATGACTTTAAATATTCTTTGATATTTTTTCAAAAATCGAACAAATATTTTCCAGAGCTGCTGATACTGCAGACCATAGCTCAGTCTCAAAGTTCAAAATACCCTACTCAGATGTTTTCATATACTGATAGCAGGTGGGAAAAATTCGACTCGTTTGAAGCAGAACCGGGAACAGAAATAAACGAGGGTGTACTGATGAACACGTCTAAAGGTATTGGAATTTATTTTCCTAATCACTCTAGAATGCTCACCTCCAAAGATGGCTTGTTGGTTACACAATCTGGTATTGTAACTCCCTATGCTGATTATAACGGATTGGTCTGGCTTTCATATTCATATTCCGATTTACCAGCTTATGCACTTACTGCTGACGTTGGAATTAATGTATGGGATGGAAAACAATTAAGATCAATTACAGAAAAAGACGGGCTTGCAAGTAATATAACTTATAAAACATTTCAGGATACTAAAAAAAGAGTTTGGATAGCAACATCCAGAGGTATTACTATGATTCGCGAGATTTCGAATAGTGATGGAGAACAGATTATGAAGATTAAAAATATTCCCGGTGAAGATAGTAAGCCATATAATACCTCACAGGTTCTTGAAACAAAAAACGGGAATATTTATGCCTGGAACAATTATGTACGACCCGCACAGGAAAATCTTATTGAAGCCGATTTTTACCTGGGAAAATTTGATGGGGAAAAATTTATTAAAATAAAATCACCTTTTAGCGATGTTGATAACAGAAAAAAATATCAGTGTTTAGATCTTCAGGAAGATAATGATGGCAGGTTATGGTTCTTCGGTTTATTTTCAGATAATATTAAAGATATTACATCGGTATCTTCCAGAATAATGTTGTATGATGGTCAATCTTGGACAGTGCCGCCAGAAAACTGGAACGTGCCTTCTGAGCAGCTTCACTATGTTGGTAAAATTAATAATGGGATGTACTTTTTAACCGTTGGTGGATTTTATGTTTTTGACGGAAAGAGCTTTGTTAATCTTAGCGACAGTGTAAATGCTAATGCTGATTTCAGAATTTTAAAAGGTGCAAGTGTAGCAGGAACTATGACTGAAATCCAGGTGGGTGATAAATTATATATAAGACTTAGAAACAGAGGGCTGGTAATTTTCGACGGCACAAATTTAAAGTTTTATACTAAAAAAGATGGCCTTCCATCCACTAATCTATCAAATCCGGTTACCGATGAAATTAAGGGGAATGTTTATTTCTCCTCTCCTTCCGGTGCGCTAAAAATAAATGGAAATAAATTTCAAACTTTCTATCATGACGAAAGTGTTGCAAGTGGCGGACCCTATACTTCAGCGATGGATGGATTCGGGAATATGGTTGAATTTTATAACGGCGTTGGTTTATATATTAATAAAAGCGAGCATAAAAGTTATCCTTTAAAGATTTCTTCTATTAGTGTCAACAAACAATTCTATTATTATTCATATCCGCAAACCTTTTCAAATTCAGAAAATTCATTTGTATTTAATTATTCTGCTCTTAATTACAGAGATCCCCGTCAAACAACCTACGAACATTTCCTTGAAGGATTTGATAAAGAGTGGTCTCGTCCATCAACTCTCCCTTTTGTTGAATATCAAAACCTTCCTTCAGGTAATTATACTTTTAGAGTACGTGGTACAACTTCAAACGGAATGAAAACAAATGAAGAGCATTATGCCTTTACAATAAATCCTCCTTTGTGGCTTACGTGGTGGGCGTACGGAATATATATTATCGGTTTTGTTGGAATACTTGGAGGCATAAGGAAGTTTGAGTTAGAGAGAAGAAAAGAAAACGAAAATAAAAAATTCCTGCAGCTTGAGAATGAAAGGAAGACCAAAGAGCTTGAAGAAGCAAGACAGCTTCAGCTTTCAATGCTTCCTAAAGCACTTCCAAACCTTCCTCATCTTGATATTGCCGTGTTTATGAAAACAGCAACTGAGGTTGGTGGTGATTATTATGATTTTCATGTTCATATGGATGGCACATTCACGGTTATTCTGGGTGATGCAACCGGACACGGAATGATGTCCGGAATGATGGTTTCAATTATGAAATCTCTGTTTATGTCAGACAGAACGAACAAAGAACTTAAGCCATTCTTTGAAAATGCGAATGAAGCGATTAAGGATATGCAGCTTGGCAGATTAATGATGGCTCTTACCTGTGTGCAGATCAGTAACAATAAAATTACTACTACAAATGCTGGTATGCCGCCGTTATTTATTTACAGAAAAAACTCTCAATCGATTGAAGAGGTTGTTATCAACAATATGCCGCTTGGTGCAATGA
>JGI20213J14113_1000355_pt1 | contig 10296 bp, 9 predicted proteins | sample WetSurMetagenome_3_FD_14113 | JGI IMG/M metagenome (IMG submission 14113) | reverse complement strand
AGCTAGTGCATCACCATCGCCTGTTATTTGCCATACCGAAAGCTCGGGATTTGCAATTTTCACGCCACTGGCAATTGCCGAAGCACGTCCATGGATACCATGAAATCCGTATGTGTTCATATAATAAGGGAACCTCGAGGAACAACCGATGCCAGATATAAAGGCAAATTTCTCTCTTGGGATCCCCAGCTCTGACAGAGCTCTCTGCACTGAACTAAGAACAGCATGATCACCACATCCCGGGCACCAGCGTACCTCCTGGTCGCTCTTAAAATCCTTTGGACTTAACTGATTTACCTGTGATACTTCCATTTTATTTATCCTCCAGTATTTTAATGCATTGTTCTTTTATTTCCTTTACAGTAAAAGGAAGACCCTGAACCTTATTAATCTGTTCATATTTAAAGCCCTGATGTTTCATACGCAGGTAATTTGCAAACTGACCTGAGTTTAATTCGCATACAACTATCTTTTTGAAACTTGAGAAAGTATCAGATGTATTTTTGGGTAACGGATTTATATAATTAAAATTTACTAGACTTACATTATATCCTTCAGCGTGCAATTCCCTTACGGCAGTAATCAAGTATCCATAAGAACCGCCCCATCCTACTACCAGAAGGTCATTTGATTCGGGACCATAAACTATCAGATCAGGAATTGTATCCGCAACTCTCTCAATTTTCTCTTCCCTGAGTTTAACCATAAGTTCATGATTATCAGGTGTATATGAGACCGTACCCTTTACAGTCTTCTCAAGGCCGCCAATCCTGTGTTCAAGGTCTGGTGTCCCAGGTATGGCCCATTTCCTCGAAAGCTTCTCCTTATCACGCTTATAGGGAAAGAATGGCAGTTCTTTTCTATCCGCAAAAGGAGGTACAATTTCTGGTAGTTCACTCATGGCAGGTATTTTCCATGGTTCTGAACCATTGGCAAGGTAACTGTCACTCATGAGCAATACAGGTGTCATATGTTCAATAGCAATTTGGGCTGCCTTAAATGCGAAATCAAAACAATCGGATGGAGTGCTGGCAGCGATAACTACCACGGGGCTCTCACCGTTCCGGCCATAAAGAGCCTGCATGAGGTCGGCCTGCTCTGTTTTGGTAGGCAGACCTGTCGAGGGGCCGCCACGCTGAACATCAATAATGACTATAGGTAGCTCAGTCATCACTGCCAGACCGATAGCCTCCGATTTCAGGGCAAGGCCAGGTCCGGAAGTGGAAGTAACAGCTAAGCAACCGGCAAAACTAGCACCGAGTGCTGTGCAAATACCTGCAATCTCATCCTCGGCCTGAAAACTTTTAACACCAAGATCTTTACGGGCCGCAAGCTCTTCAAGTATCCCTGTTGCAGGAGTAATCGGATAAGAGCCTATGAAAAGTCTCAGATGTGCCTTTTCTGCTGCTGCCAGCAAACCCCATGCAGTTGCAGCATTTCCAGAGATATTTCTGTACATACCTTTAGCAATGGGAGCAGGACTAATCTTAATAACCGGGGTTAATGCTTCAATTGTTTCAGCGTAATAATAACCGGCGCGAAGGACAACCTTGTTTGCCTCAGCTATTTCAGGCTTTTTGACAAATTTCTTTTCAAAAAACTGTTCTGTATATTTCAGCTTGCGATCAAAAAGCCAATAAACCATCCCTAATGCAAACATGTTTTTTGTCCTGAGAACTGTTTTGGGATCGAGTCCAAAATCTTTAAGCGCCTCTTTTACCATCGAAGAAATTGGAGTGGCGATAATACTATAACTATCAAGATTCTCTTCAACAATCGGGTCCTTAATATATCCTGCCTTTTCAATATTTTTTTCCGTAAAATTATCCTTGTCGTAAATTATTGTACCACCCGGCATTATCCATTTTGCATTGGCTTTTATTGCAGCCGGATTCATGGCAACCAGCACATCAGCAAAATCGCCGGGTGTATTTACCTCTGAATGACCAAGGTGAACCTGAAATCCCGAAACTCCTCCGACGGTTCCTTGCGGAGCACGAATTTCAGCAGGATAATCAGGGAATGTTGAAATATCATTCCCGTACAAAGCTGCCGTATCGGAGAATAAAGTGCCTGACAACTGCATACCGTCGCCCGAGTCTCCTGAAAACCTGATGACTACTTCTTCTCTTTCAATAACCGTTGATTTTTTACCCATGGTGACTTTTCAATATTAAAAGTGAGTCATATTTTTCGATTAATTAAATACTTATTTCGAACAAAAGTAAATTATTTAATGTTCAAAAAATCATTTAATTATTGATAATTAAGAATGATATAAATCATGTTGACTTAACTGCCGTCCACATCCTATTAAGGAGATTGGATCTTAACTTGCAGTTTATTCCGCCAACCGGGGGATTATGAGGTGAAAATCAGCTCCAGATATCAGCTTTCTTAAGATTTATTTCTCCTTCAAAAAACATTTTGGCTATCTTCTCAAAATAGGGTGTATAATCTGAAATAAAAAACTGGTCATTTGCTTTTCCTGAATCATTCAATAAATTGTTCTTTTCAAGTGTTTCCCTTAAAACTAAAGATACAATTCTTGCCGAGTCGACTACCTCAACATTAAAATTGAAAAACTTGCTTATCTGGTTCCGTATTATTGGGTAATGTGTACATCCCAGGATTAAGGCTTCTATACCTGAAAGTGTTTCATCAGAAAGATAAGAGCGTATTATCGCATTGCTGATATCATCGAAGATAAAGCCTTCTTCAATCATTGGCACAAGTAAAGGTGTGGCCATAGAAACTACTTTTGTCTGGGGTGATCTGTCGTTAAGTTTCTGATCATAAGTGCCGGAACTTATTGTTCTTTTTGTACCAATGACCCCTATTTTCCCGAAATTTCTTGAGCTCAGGTAATTTACAACCGGGTCAATAACATCTATAAGTATTGTCCTGTCCTGATATTCTTTCTTTAATGTGTCAAAAGCTGAAGCTGAAGCTGAGTTACATGCAACCAGAACAACTTTTGAATTTTGTTTCAGAAGAAATTCAGTTATCCTGCCAGAATAATATCTGATCGATTCAGCTGATTTATCGCCATATGGCAGATGAGCCGTATCTCCGAAATAGACCAGACTTTCACCAGGAAGTATTTGCTTTATTGCATGAGCAACTGTCAGTCCTCCTACTCCGGAATCAAAAATTCCTATTGGCTGTTCTTTCATTTGGGCAATACATTAAAAAAATGACCATCGGCCAGATGGCGGATGGTCATCTGTTTATTATCGGGAATTTATTTTAAGCCAAGCTTTGCTTTCGCAAGTGGCATAACATTGGTACTCTTAGTTTCATCAAAAAAAACTATCTGGTTTTGTGAAAGATCAAATACATAGATAAATCCGCCCTCTTTTCCAACTGCCTTGATTGCCTTGTCAACTTTTTCGGTAATCGGAGTAAAAAGTGCTACCTGTTTTTCCTGCATCTGAGTCTGAGCATTGGTCTGAAATTCGGTTAATCTTCTCTGGTAATCCTGAAGTTCCTGTTCTTTGGTCTGGCGAACCAGATCAGTCAAGTTCTTGCCATCTTTAAGATATGCCTCGTATTTGTTATTTAATTCGACCTGCAGCAGCTCAGCTGCATTTTGAAGTTCAGTATTGAGTTTTTCGAGTGTTACTCTGGCTGAATCGAATTCAGGCATGGCTTGAATAAGTTCATTTCTATTGATGTGCCCGAATTTCAAACTCTGGGCAAAAGCTCTCTGCCCAGCAAAAGCAACTATTATGACAAGGGCCGTTATTCCGATAAATCTTTTCATTATTGATTCCATTTTTTATAATTTTTGCAAAAGTAGTTAATTAATTCTTATAACCTAATTTTTCCAGGACCTGGTCGCTGATATCAAATTTAGGATTGGCAAATAAAATATTACCGCCGGAAGCGGTGTCAAAAATAGCTGCATAACTTCCTTCTGCAGCTATGGTTTTTATTGCTTTTAGTATTTCATCCTGTATTGGTTTAACAAGTTCTTCCCTTTTTTTGAAAAGTTCGCCTTCAACTCCAAAGTACTTATTCTGAAGTTCTTTCATTTCCTTTTCCTTTGTAATGATTGCTTCTTCCCGTTTAGTCTTCATTTCCTGTGAAAGAAGTACAACATCATTCTGGTATGATTTGTACATCTGTTCAACAACTGCATACCCGTCGGCAACCTCTTTCTCCCATTGTTTGGACAGACTTTCAAGTTGCTCCTGGGCTTTATTAAAAGCAGGAACATTCTTCCTGATATATTCCGAGTCCACGAATGCATATTTCTGAGCTGCGGCAAAAACCGAAGTCATTAATGCTAAAACTATTATAACAACTATTCTTTTCATGACATTGAAATTAAAATTAAATCGATTAAAACTGCTGACCTATAGTAAAATGAAATTGTCCTTTACTTGCATCGGGATAACGGATCGGATCATCTACCGGATCAAAGCCATAACCCCAGTCAACACCAAGGAGTCCGAACATAGGGAGGTTAGCCCTTATTCCGATACCTGCTGACCTGTGCATTTTGAACGGATTATATTCTTTAAGCTCGTACCAGGCTTTACCTGCTTCGAGGAATGTGAGCACATAAATTGTCGCCTGCTGGTTAAGTGAAACAGGATATCTGAGTTCAACCCCGATTTTTGAATATACGTTCCCTGTGGGAGATCCTGTTTTTTTGTCGGTTGGAGTAACTGATCCGTCTATATATCCTCTTAGTGAAATTATTTCACGCCCATAAAGACTGTAACCGCTCATGCCACTACCTCCGACATAAAAATTTTCAAAAGGCGATGGTCCAATGTCCTGATTATAATAACCCAGGTAACCAAAAGCAAATTTAGCATTCAGCACGAGCTTATCATCCTGTGAAATCGGGTAGAAATAATCAGCCTTGAAAACCCATTTGTGAAACTCAATCCACTTATATTTCTCTTCATCTGGAGCTCCTGCCATGTTTTTACCGCTCATAGCTGACCATGGAGGCGTCAATTGAAGAGACAAACTAAATGTAGATCCGCTCCTCGGATAAATAAGGTTGGGACTTGTTGAAAACCTTGTAAGTTTTGTTGTTAATGTCAACATGTTAGATGTCCCGTTCGAAAAAAGGAAATGATAATACGTGAAATCGTTCAGATCATATCTCTGATAGGCTAATTCGCCATAAAGTGAAAAATAATCATCCGGCCACTCAAGTTGTTTTCCAAGTCCGACACTGGCTCCGTTTGTTGTCATCGACTGGTAATTCTTACTGTCCTGTTTCTGCCCGTTTGTATTCAAAGATCTGTAATATGACACAGAAAATGAATTTCGTTTTTTACCGCCAAGCCAGGGTTCCATGAATGAAATATTGTATGACTGATAAAGCCTTCCGTTAGATGAAATCCTGAGGTTAAGTGACTGGCCGTCACCTGAAGGGTAAGGTCTCCACTCCTTCAGATTAAAGAAATTTCTCATCGAAAAATTATTAAACCTGACACCTACAGTTCCAACAAGCATTCCGGCTCCCCATCCTCCTGAAATCTCAAACTGATCGTTTGCCCTCTCCTCAAGTTTATAGAGCAGATCCACAGTACCATTTGCCGGGTCCGGAACTACATTGGGGTTAATTTTCTCAGGATCAAAATGACCAATAACCCCCAACTGTCGAATTGATCTGATTATTTTATCCTTGCTGAAAAGGTCTCCCGGCAGCGTGTATAGTTCTCTTCTTGCAACGTGTTCATTGGTCCTTGTATTTCCTGCAATAATAATATTATTAAGATATGCCTGGTCTCCCTCGAAAATTCTGATTTCAAGATCGACCGAATCATTTTCTATTTTTGATTCAACAGGTGTCAATCTTGAAAACAAGTATCCAAAATCCTGGTATAAATTACTAACAGCATCCTGGGCCCCTGAAGATCCATTAATCCTGTCTGCCAAATGTGACTGGTTATAAACAGATCCCTTCTGGATATTCAGTATCTTTTCAAGATCTTCCTTTCTATAAACACTGTTCCCAACCCATGAGATATTTCTTAAAAAGTACTGTTTCCCCTCATCTACCTTAATTTTGAGTCCAACCCGGTCTTCAGAGACCGGATAAAGAGAATCACTTAGTATTTTAAAATCCTTATATCCGTTATCATTATAATATGTGTACAATTTCTCTTTATCCTCTTCATATTTTTCAGAGATAAACTTCGACGCCTTGAAAAAATTAATATTTTTTTTCTTGGTATTTTTCATTTTATGCTGAAGCTGCTGACCAGTAAAACTTTCATTCCCTTCAAAGGTTATTTCAGCTATTTTAACTTTCTCCTTCTTATCGACATTTACAGTCAGAATTATATTATTAGGTTGTGAAGGATCATCTTTTTGAACAAATTCAACAGTTGTATTCAGGAATCCTTTTTCAATGAAATGATCAGCGATTATCTTTCTGGTATTATTTAGCTGGTAAGAAGTAAGCTGCGATCCGACTGGCATGTTTATCTTTTCGGAGAGATCCTGGATCTCAGAGTTTTTTAATCCTGTGTACTTGACTGATGAAATCCTTGGCCTTTCCTGGAGGACAATATCGAGAAAAACAGTATCTGCTACAGTTTTGGTAATGTTAATTCGCACATCGGAGAAGAGACCCTGCTGCCATAATTTCTTTACTGCAGTTGTTATGGCATCACCTGGCACCGAAACCGCCTGGCCTGGTCTCAGGCCAGATATTCCAATCAATGCATTTGTATCAAGAAATCTTACGCCTGAAACAGTAACTCCGCCAATTACGTAATCGTAAGAATTAGAATAATCGATGATCCCTGTTTGTTCCTGTGACAGCAGAGATATGTTCGAAAGAATCAGAAATGCTGCCAGAAAAATCCTTTTCAATTTACTAATCACCATCATAACATCATTTGTCCAAAAGCTGTTCGCTTGTTTTTCCAAATCTCCTTTCTCTTCTCTGGAAATCAATTATTGCTTTATAAAACTCTTCCTTACCAAAATCGGGCCAAAGTATTTCCGTAAAATACAGCTCCGTGTAAGCGAGCTGCCATAAAAGAAAATTACTTATTCGGACTTCCCCGCTTGTCCTAATCATTAATTCAGGATCAGGAACTCCGTATGTCGTAAGGTATTTTTCAAAATTATTTTCAGTAACCTTATCTTGATCTATCTTGCCGCTGCTTATCTCAGCTGATAGCTTTTTTGCAGCTTCGGTTATCTCCCATCTGGAACTGTAGCTCATTGCTATTATCAGATTAAGTCCTTTGGAAGATGAAGTAAGATTGATTGTCTCCATCAGTCTTTTCCTGACATCATCGGCAAGACGTGCAACATCTCCAATTGCAGTCAGCCTGATATCATTCTTAATTAATGTATTGGTTTCTTTGTTCAGTGATTGCACCATAATACCCATTAGTGCGGAAACCTCTTCGTCAGGTCTTCCCCAGTTTTCAGTTGAAAAGGCGTAAAGTGTAAGGTATTTTATCTTCAATTCAGCCGCAGCCTCAATTATTTCTCTGACAGCATTTACTCCCTGATGATGACCAAATATCCTGTCCATACCTCTCTGCCTGGCCCACCTGCCGTTACCATCCATAATTATTGCAACATGCGAGGGGAGTCTGTCAGTATTGATCTGTTTTAAAAAGGACATAATTCAGCGTCTTCTTGATTCATCCACATCTTTAAAAGCCGGACAACCTGCCAGTTTGTTGTATATCTTCCAGGTAAATGAAATACCTGCAAATGAATACCAGTCGTTGTTGTGGAGCCATGCTTTATGATCTGGACTAACTTTATCTTCCAAGCCGTCAAAGTTATCATAAAAAGTCTTACGAAAACCATATTCGGCTTCAAGTCCTAAATTTTTATAGATATTTATTTTAAAACCAACCGAAAAGGGTATGACTGGTTGGAAAGGGTGGTCGTTAATCGGAGAATTTGTATTAAAGAAAGCAATCCCAACTCCTGTGGCGAAGTATGGAGTATAATTCCATCTTTTACCCTGGGTGGAATAAGGTAAAAAATTGAACTCAAATTGAAGAAGACCTTCAAGAACCGAACCTGAGAATGTATTGCCTCTTGTTTGCTGATAGAGATTATTAAAATCACTGTCATAACCCTGAAGTCCACCTATGAAAATATTTCCTCTTATTGATTGCCGTGGATGAAGGTTATACCTGTAAAACAGTCCGCCAGCAGGGCGTGGAGAATAAAACGGACGATTTGGGTTAATATCTCCCAGGTATGAAGATACTCCTCCAAAAATTCCATAATCAGCACTTCGTTGACAAAATACTGATAATGATAATGAAATGAATAGAATTAACCCTGAAAGTCTTTTCATCCAACGGTGTCCAGCTTATTATCATCTGAAAGAAGGAAGTCCTTTTGGACTTGTTTTCAGTTTATAAGTAACAGTAAAGTTCAAAAGATAATAAACGTCGTTGTGTTTGGAATATTGTGAAGTATAACCGTCGATATAGTCAGAAAAAGCATATCGCCCGCCCAGTTCAACTCCAAAATTAATATTAGGTGTGTAAACCAGGGTTGCTCCGATACCTCCTGGAATAACCGCAGCAAAACCACTATTTGTTAAGTCTTTTTCTTCCAGGGCATCATTTCCATTAACGCTGAAAGATGTCCCTCCGATTCCTGCAAAAGCATAAATATCAAGCGAAGAGAGCAGTGCCCATAAGCCTTTGCCTTTCAGGAAAAGATAGCTGCTTTCATATCTGTTTTTAATAAAATAATATTCAAACATAAAAGCTGGTTCGAACATATTGGTTGTTGATTCAAATTCCCTTCCTTCATTCGATCCCCTGTCATCGGTGGAATGCAGCATGATATAAGTCAGGCTCAATCTTGTATTAAAAGTTCTCGATAAACGATATTTCAAACTTCCGTTAATATCAAATCTCGTTTGTTTGTAGCTTAAGTCCTTAAATCCCAGGAAATTCTCACCACTAGTATATCCTCCAACATCCGGAAAAGAAAATGAAGGACCTATTCCAAACTCTGCTTCCCAGCGTCTTAGTTTCCAGAGCTGGGCATCAGTAAACTGAACTGCAAAACAGAATACTATAACGACTAAAAGTGATCGTTTCATTTTGGCTTAGGTTTAAATTGCAGATACAAATATAATAATCTAAAATTAATCAAATTGCTTTGTAACAATTAATTTAATTCCTCCTGTCAGCACCCCACATAAGTTTATTTCTCAGTGTGCTGTAAAAATCCATTCCTTTTAACATAACACTTTTCAACTTATCCGATGAACGAGCAATTGTTATTTCTTCCCTGAAGGGCAACCTTTTAGATCGGAAATCGCAAGTTGCTATATATTCTTTTGCCCGGCCTTCCACTATCATTCTCAGGTTACTATCCCCCGAAATAATTATAGGACGAATAGTAAGGTTATGAGCAGAAATTGGTGAGATTATTAAACTTTCATCTTCAGGCGACAAAATGGGTCCTCCGACACTTAGATTATAAGCAGTAGAACCGGTGGCTGTTGAGATAATCAAACCATCTGCCCAATATGTATTCAGAGGTATTCCATCCACATAAACATTGATGGTAATCATACTTGGATCAGCTTTCTGAATGGTCACTTCATTTAATGCCGTCGATAATCCGTCCTCAAATAATCCCTCAGGTTTTTTTATTTCAACTAATGATCTCTCAACTATCTTAAACTCCCCTTCACATATCAGATCAATTGAATGGCCTATTTCATCTTCGGAGATATTTGCCAGGAAGCCCATCCTGCCTGTGTTTACCCCGGCAATAGGTATTCCATAATTCCTGACTTTCAGAACAGTTTCAAGAAAAGTACCATCACCACCTACACTTAATATAAGGTCAGGAAGAATTTTCAGGCTTTTCAGATCACTAAATTTTTCAATCAGCTCACCTCTCTTACAGGTGCTTGTATCAACAGATTTCTGATAGATATACATATGAATACCTCGTTTGCAGAATTCCCTGATCAGTCTGTTAACTCCATCGGTGGTTTTTGGATTGTTTTCTTTACTGTATATAGCAACTCGCTTCAGCATTATCTATCAGATATTCAGGTATTTCATCAGTAAATCGAATCGTTCAGAATAAAACTTGTCCATCGAATCATCTGATGTAACCCATGTTTTGACATCGTAATTGTACCGCTCGAAGGTCCTGATCACTGAAACCAGGTCATTTGTATTTACCTTTATTGTTACTTCCAGCCTTGTTGAATCAGGTGGTGAGGTAATATACATACTCAGAACCTTAACATTGTTACTCTCTACAATCTGGGCTATCTGGGAGAGTGAATAGTCTCTTTGGATA
>JGI20213J14113_1000352_pt1 | contig 10315 bp, 11 predicted proteins | sample WetSurMetagenome_3_FD_14113 | JGI IMG/M metagenome (IMG submission 14113) | reverse complement strand
GACACAGACAATATCCCCGCTTCCGCTGATAAGGAAAATTTTTCCGTCATAATAAGTAGGAATGCATCTCGATCCGGTATGGTTTGCCATCCACGCCTTTCCATACACTGTTTTCCATTTTACTTTACCATTGTGTGTAAGGGCGGTAAGAACATCGGAGCTATCTATTCTTCCTGTTATATACACCGCATCATCAGTGACTGTCGGTGAAGAATACCCATCACCCATATTCTCAGCTTCCCATAAAAGGGCAGGCCCATTTGCAGGCCACTTTTTTAGTAACCCCGTTTCATTATAAATGCCGCTTCGGCCGGGTCCGCGCCATTCATAAAGCTGGCCGCAAACAATAGTTGTTGAAGCTGTAATAAAAAATATTGTCAAAAAAAAATTTGAAAAAATTGGTTTCATTTAGTTAAATGTTTATTAATGAGATTAATACTATTATATGAATTCAAATATTTAACATCAAAGCCATCCATTTTCTGCCAACTTAACTTGTTTATAGATTTCGAACCATGCAATGCTTAAAAAACCTGCTCCAGTGCATATGATAAATTCTATAAAGCCTATTTTTTCAAATATAAATAGGTCACGGAGAAAAGGTACGTTAAGAATAAGGATTAAAAAGATAATTGCCCCACTAACAATCCATATAACAGCCTTATTTGGAGTTGAGAGAATTTTAAAAAATCCTGATGTCCATGAGCGGTTTGAAATGATAACGGCAATATTTGATACTATTAATGCAACGAATGTAAGGGTTCTGACACCTTTCTCGGAATAATCCATTTTTAGTCCTATAAAGTACACAAGCAGACAAATGATAATTATTCCTATGCCCTGCATACAGCTAAACAATATTTTCCTTGCACCGAAGAATGGTTTGTTGATATCTTTTGGTGGTCTTGACATTACATTTTTTTCTTCTTTCTCTGCTTCGAAGATCATGGTACAGGCCGGATCAATTATTAGTTCAAGGAAAACTATATGAACAGGCCACAGGATCATGGGTAAGTTAGCAAATAATGCAGGTATCAGTGATAATCCGGCAATAGGGACATGAATGGCAAAGATGTATCCCAGTGCTTTTTGTAGGTTATCAAATATTTTTCGCCCCATCTTAACGGCACCTACAATTGATGCAAAATTATCGTCCATTAATACAAGGGAAGATGCCTCCCTTGCGACATCGGTACCCTTTTCACCCATAGCAATTCCTATATTTGAAGCTTTGAGAGCAGGAGCATCATTGATTCCATCGCCTGTCATGGCAACTATTTCCCTGTTTTTTTTAAGCGCATTTACAATTTTAAGCTTCTGCTCAGGGATTACACGTGCAAAAATATTCACAACGTTAATTCGTTCACAAAGTTCTTCGTCAGGCATCTCGTTTAATTCTGATCCTGTAATAAAGAGTTCCGGATTTTTTATACCAATCTCTTTTCCGATATTGGTTGCTGTTACAGGGTAATCCCCTGTAATCATAATTATCCGAATTCCTGCTTTATAACATTCTTCCACGGCAGCAGGTACATTCTTCCTGATCGGGTCTGACAGTCCAATCAACCCTACAAATTCTAGTTCGAAATCGTGTTGAACTGGTGGCAGTTCGCTGGAAATTAAGCTTGCCCTGGCCACTCCTAAAACTCTTAATCCTTCAGAGGCCATTTCAGCTACTGCTTTTTCATAATGTGATATTCTTTCACTTGTCAGATGGCAAAGGTCAAAGATTGCTTCAGGGGCTCCCTTTACGGCAATTACCTGTTCTTTAGTCCCAGTATTTGAAAAAACTCTTGACATTGCAAGCAGATCTTTAGATAATGGATATTCTTTTTCCATTACCCAGTCAGCATGTATATGTTCCGAATTCTGAAGAAACTGATCGCCAATGTTTATTATTGCCTTTTCCATTGGGTCGAAAGGATTTACCTGACTCGCTAAAATTCCGTATTCAATAATTTCGTGGAAAGGTTCAGAGAAGATATCTCCTGATACCACTCTTGAAAAATTGGTACCGTTAAAGAGTCGTGTAACAGTCATCTTGTTCTGGGTCAGAGTACCTGTTTTGTCAGTACATAGAACTGTAGCAGAGCCAAGTGTCTCAATAGCCGCAGGTTTTCGGGTTAACACTGATTTTTTCGACATCCGCCAGGCACCAAGAGCAAGGAAAATTGTCAAAACCACTGGAAATTCCTCTGGCAACATAGCCATTGCAAGGGTAATTCCTGCCAAAAAACCTTTTATAAGATCACCCCTTGTAATTGAATACAGGGCAATTACCAGAATACATAAGAGTAACCCTATTATAGCCAGGCGCTTTACTAAAAACCCCATTTCCTTTTTTAGTTGGGTGGGTTCCTCTTTAACTGACTCTAGTGCTTTCCCGATTTTTCCGATTTCAGTATTTAATGCTGTGGCGGTAACCTTTACTAATCCATTCCCCTGAACAATCAGAGATCCTGAATATACAACAGGCAGATCATCACCTCCCGGTACGAACATAATATCTCCTTCCCTCCGTTCCCTTTTTCTCACAGGAACTGATTCTCCTGTTAAAAGAGACTCATCGGCCAGCAAATTGTTATTCTTCAGAACAAATGCATCCGCAGGAACTCTGTCTCCCTCCTGCAAGACAACAATATCCCCTTTTACAACTTCTCTCCCAGGTATCCTTACTGTTTCTCCGTCACGGACGACTAACGCCCTTGGACTCGCAAGGTCTTTCAACGCATCCAGTGCTTTTTCGGTTTTTTTCTCCTGATAAAACTCTATCCCCATTATCACAAAAACAAAACTAAGAAGCATTAATCCTTCCTGTAAATCTCCAAGTATTAAGTACAATGTTCCGCAAGCTACAAGCAGCAGGAACATAGGTTCTTTTACTACTTCAAGGGCAATTGTAAATACACTTTTAGGCTTTGAGGAAGGGAGTTCGTTATATCCTTCTTTTTGAAGTATCTCTGATGCCCCTTTTTGTGACAAACCATGGAGATCTTCTCTTTGAAAAGGTGAGTACATGATGATCAGATTTATCTAAGTTTTTATCAATAGGTCATTAAGAAATACTTAATAAAAATTAAGGCAGTATTGATGCTGGTTTATTGAAGGAGCAACTTTTGGGGGAATTCTTAATATAGCCAATTCTCCCTAAACAGATTTGGGAGGTTGCCAAATTAATCCTGTAAAATCTTTCGTCTTATTGTTCTGATAAAAGTGAAATAAGGAAGGCATTTCAGATGAGAAAGAAAGCTCAAAGGAATTTGAGTTTATCCATATATCCTCATCCTGAGACTTATCAAGGTCCTGTTGAAAAGGAATTTTAAGGTCACAATTTTGATCATGATTGTTATGGATCAGAAGTTTATTACCTGTGAGCAAAATTGTTTTACCCTCATAAATGAAAAGAAATGAGATAAAAACCACTGACAGGCTTATCAGAATACGAATGACTTTATCCATAATTAGCCCAAATATAAATTAAAAGTCTGTTTATTTATTTTATACAGGTTACATTAACTTTTTTTAACCAAGACGGCCAGCCCATCAATTCTTAATTCCACCTTGAATAAATTCTATAACGCAAAAAGACGCCTCTACAGGCGTCCCCCTACTAACCCCGAAACAAATCAAGTCCTTTAGGACCAAAATAAAATGAGGTACTCTGCAATCTTGTAAAAACCAATTGTTTCTTACATAATCTCTTTAATAGCCGTCTGTCTGCCTTTTCTCTTTCGCATGAGAAAAATTGCTTTATCGGTGTAAATCACAATTACTGTAAAGGCTGCAAATACAGCCAGAAACCATTTCACATTCCGGATGTTTATTTTTTTCCCTTGCGCGAATTCACTCCCTCTCCGGCCTTCACCGTTTCTCATTTCTCCGTATAAATGGCCACTTCCCAACCTATCCCCGCCTCTCGGTCTGAACTGTTGCCTTAAGCTGTCAGGGATATTTCTCTCCCTTATTCCCTGATCCGGACGGCCTTCTCCTGCTTCAAATTCTCTGTCACCCGGACCTCTGCCCGGTCTCCCTTCGAGAGGAGTACCCAAACTATAATTGAATATCCTGACGCTTCTGTCCCAATAGCTTAGTTTACTGAATGCTATTATACCGATAACCAGTATTATAACTGATAATATCAGAAAGCTAATTTTTTTTACCATTTGTTTTTTTAATATGCAAAATTTGTAGAACCCAGTTCCAGTGCAATCCAAGATGGATGCCAAACAATGCCAGTGTTATAAATGAAGAACTTGTGTGCATCACTCTCCAGAATATCCGTGAGCCACCCAGGTTGAGCCATGAAAAGTCAATTGTCCGCGCAATGGCAATTCCGCTAAGTATCATTAGCGTGATACCTGCAAGCAGTAGGACATCAAGGACATAATTAAATCTGGCTCTGCCAGGGCATCTTCTGAAAAAGCCAACAGAGACTTTCTTGATCCAGCCCCAGTTAAGTATCTTATGAAGAATAAAAAATATTCCGATTGTCAAACCTGCCCATTCATGAAATGCCAGGCCGTAAAATGATCTTGGATCCATTAGCAATAACATTGCTATAGTGATGGTCAGGCTAAGAAAAAATTTGAAAATGTTCATATTTTTACATATATAGTATTGTTTTTAAACCATTTACAAGCTAACACTTTGCGTATAAAATTATTAATCGTAATCCTCTTGTGGCATCATGCCGCCACCACCTCCGAATCCGAACCTTGGATTAACAACATTATTGTAAATTGAACCAAATGTGTAAGCTAATCCGATACCTCCCTGAATCCTATACTGCGTTGAAAGTTCCCTTAACTCCAATAATCTGTCAGCTTCTGAAACGTCACCCTTTTTAAGATTAATCTGGTCATTAATATGGGCAACACCGCCGGAAATCTGTAATGTAAGCCCTTTAAAGATTCTTAGATTTAGAGAACTAACTAGTTCAAGGCGATTTTTTGAAAAATCATTTAGATAATTTGATCCTAATAAAGCCAGATTTATAGAACCCCATTTTTCCTGTATCTGGAAAGCAATATTTATTTCCTGTTTGAAAAGGCTTTCCTTAACCTGATTATAAATAGTTGAATCAATATAGTTATTATACTGTATTCCAACACTGTATAAAAATCTTAATTGTCTGTGAGTCGCTTCCGAATAAGGGAAAAGATCGTATTCAATCGATGGAAGCAAATCAGTTCTCAGATCATAATTCTCTCTGGTGGAAGAACCTATATTCCATTTAACACCGGCTGACCAGTGCTCACCAAGACTTTTAACGAAAAGGTTATCGCCCTGAAATTCGTTCGTCACATAAGTAGTATCACCTCCCTCATCATCAATAACCCTTCTTTGACTATAGTTTTGATCAAGTTCAAGTTCAATCTTAATATCCGGTGTGACTTTTGTAATATTGAGTGAGTTTCTTAATTCGAACTGTTTATCTGATTCTTCTGATTGAAACTGCGGTTCTGTTGAAAGTGCAAAAACCCAGTTATTCCATTTGTCAATTACCTGTTCCTGTTCCAGCTCTGCATTGAGATTGATTTCAATTTTGTTAAAAAGAGGGGTCCTCGCAACATATTTCATTAATCCCATTTGCAGCATATTAGTTTTTTTCTCTCTTACGATTGGACTTGTCTCATCAGGATTGGTAGTGTAAACCAGTGTATCATTTATCCCTTTGAATATTTGTAGCCCCTGATACGTAAATGTATATTGAGTTCCCCCGCTTCCTGCTTTCTGTTCAGTAACCAGAATAAAAACCTGAGCCTCTTTTACATCTCTAACAAAATTTGCAAAATTGATTTGCTCCCTTGTGTAATTCATATCACAACTCTGACAGTCAAGAAAAATCTTCACTGCATCTTTTCTAATAGTATCTGATGTTGATTCTATTTCTTGTGCAACTAAAATCTTTGAAATAAATGCTATTAAAAGAAGACTAAATAGTCTTTTTAGATTGATTTTTTTCATAATATAAAATTGTCATAGAATAAGGTTTCTCTTTAAACTACATGGTGAACATTTGCATAAATTTAATTATGTGATTTTTCAGTTTTTATAAAAATGCAACGAAGCAGACAAAATCATTGGTGAACTATCAAATAAGTTACCTGAATTTTAGATTTAACTTTTACCGAAGGTCGGGATTGTGGAAAAGGATTTAATAGAGTGGTAACTAACTACTCCTCACTCTCACACCCTTCTTTATCCGCCAGGTGCTGGACAAAAATATGTTGTTCATTGATTGTATTCCCTTTAGGAAGTATAATTCTACGCCCTGATAATCATTCTTTTGTCAGGTTATTATTCTAAGATTTTGCCAGATGGGAATTTTACGACACTATCGGTCATTTCAACTCTGTCCGATTTAAGGCTCAATTTTCTATTTGTTCTTGTTTTTTGCACTTTATCTGCCGCGAGTTTGCCAGTAAGGATAGAGATTGGTAAACCCGAAGGGCTGTAAACCCATTGTCCGGCCTGGTAAACCGATGGTAAAATTGTGTCGACGGATCTGGCAACTTTCAGCATTTTGTTTACTACAGGAATATAAGGATTCGTAAATGCCCAGCCGGTAATTCCGCCTTCAGTGTTGCCTGTGAGCTTCTCAATGGTTAATGGAGAAGACGAAACCCGGTCCAGAATCTTGTTTTTAATTCCCGGAAATATGCTTTCATCTATAATACGAATAAAGGTTTTTTCCAGAAAATCCTTCATTTCATCTGTCCAGCCATACTCATCAATCTTCTTCGCTAAACGGTAATCGAAAAGCAAGCTGACAATCAATCCGGTCTGACCTTCAGGTGCCAGATTTTGGTCACGTAAAACAGGTATAGCAATTTCAAATGTGTTCAGGTCGCAGTAATCACTTAAGTATTGCTTGACTTTGTTTTTCAAATCACTGTTTTCAGAATCAATAGCATGCTTATTCAGGAATAGTACAATATCAGCATTGAGTAAGGCAGATAATCCATTCTTTTTCGGAGTGTAGAAAAAATGCCCGGAGCAGATATCAGAAAAATATTCCTTTTTTTCATTTACCGTCAGATAAACTGAAAATACCGAATCACCACCTCTTAAATCTTTCAGGAATGATCGCTTTTCCTGAATTTTTCGAGCTAGCTTTTGGTCATTCAGTTTTTCAATTGGTATTATATTGTACAGTTGTTTCATGTCTGCAGCCCAGATTAAATTAGTATAGCCTATCCGGTTACCTTGATTATCAACCACCCATTTTTGTTCGGGCTGAAGGCATTCAATTGATACAGAGGTATTAATCTTACCTCCATGCTCAATAATAAAAGCTTCCATTTTCTCTATCAGCACAGCCGTTCCTCCTCTTGGATAATAATAGTCCAGATATAGGCTAAAATAGCTCAGTGCAAATGAAGTGGGTGTTTTTTGAAAAAAATGCTGCGCAATTATATCTATCAGGGGCTGACTATCTGTAAATCGTTTCAGGTATTCATCTACAGGCTCATTCAATTTATTAATTTTCCGGATAGTAAGAATGAATTTAAAGATCCATGGTAATATAACTTTATAAAGATACTTTTTATCATCTGATATATTCAGAAATGCCGGATTATCAATTCCATACAGTACATCCATATAATCCATAATTTTTCTAATCTCTTTGACAATACGGATGATATCTTTCTCATTATCGGGATAATGTGACTTTAAAAAAGCTTCATATTGAATCAGACTTTCTTGATTTTCCAGTCTGATAACACTATCAGCAATGCCTATTGAAACTTTGCTTTTGATAAAATCAATTCCAATTCCCAATTGTCTGAGCATTGGGAGAACTATACCTGAATTTTCAATTGATCTTAATCCTGCATCAAAATAAACTTTGTTGCGTGTAAAGGTTTGCACCAATCCGCCAGCTTTTGATTGCTTTTCATAAATCGCAACCGATTGACCTGCTTTGGCCAGATAAGCTGCGGCTGTCAGGCCGGCAATACCACCNCCTACNATTACAGTATCATACTTCATGCAAGTATTCCTGATCAAGTTGGGTTAATTCTTTATTTATTTGAAAAATTTGTTTTCCTTCTACTCTGTTCATAGCGTACCTGGCAGGAAGTTCAAATTTCTTTCTCATTATCCAAATTTCTTTATTAAAAACCGGCGGTACATCTTACCAAAATGAGGAATTTTATTGAAAATGTCTCCCCACAAATCGTAGTAATCCCTTTGCTCAATTATATATCCGTCTTCGCTTATTTTGAGTTTTGTTGAACCATAAAGCGGAGTACTCGGGTATTTTTTAAACATCATTGTCATTATCCAGTCAAAAATGATTATGTTTTCGTTCTGGGCAATCGAAATAATCTCCATTTTTAACTCTTTGGTGCGTTTTGTAAGCCGGTTACACATAAGGATGAAATCTTCAATCCCTTCAATTCGCTGTATGCTGTCATGGAAAACGATATCCTTGTGGTAATAGGGGAAAATATGTGACCAGTCCGGTTTGCCAGACGTATTATAAGTCTGTGTCCATAAATCTCTTATAGTATCTATATTGAGAGGTTTGCGCGTAACTTCTTCTATTACCTTATTTCCCTGCTGAAAAGTCATAATTTTAATATCAATTAAAGGATTTTAAATTTATGGTTTTTTATAACAACATCTTTTTCCCAGCTTTATATTGTCTGTTTTTTTTGAATTTCGGTTAAATGCATATTGACATTTTCATAGATCTTTTTAAACCAATAGGTGTAATCTGCAGGATTTTCAAGTATGTCAGTATGAAGATCCTCAAAGGAGACTGTTTTCCATTCTTCGACTTCAGATATGTTTATGACCGGATCTTTATCTGAGACACCAAAGAAAACATGATCTAACTCATGTTCGGTAAGTTCATTATCAAGCTTTTCCATGTAAGTGAAGGAGAATAATTCAACCAGGCTGCATTCTATTCCCATCTCCTCCTTGAGCCGGCGCATGGCTGCACCAATATTTGTCTCCCCCGGATGTGGATGAGTACAACAGGTATTTGTCCACAAGCCGTTTGAATGATATTTGTCTAATGCCCTGCGTTGCAGGATCCACTTACCTCCCTGGTTTACAACAAACACTGATACTGCCCTGTGAAGAAGTGCTTTCCTATGTGCCTCCATCTTCCCTGAAATGCCCTTCGGTTTATCATTTTCATCTACGAGAATTACAAAAGGTTCTTTCATTTTCTTTATCCCTTTACGCCTAGGCTTGTCCTGAATGATATCTTATTAAAAAGCTGAAGTATAAGTATATTTAAGGTCTTAGTAAATAAACATTCTTCAGATCATTTTGTTAAATACTGGAACCAGCTTTGGTAATTAGTTATGGCAAAGATTATAAAAGAATTTGCAATTGCAAATAATGATCCTGAATCTGAAAAAATAAATTGAAATGGAAAAACAACCGCCATGCTTCCCCCGGCTGCCGTTGTCGATGCGCGTGACGCCGGGTCGTTAATCATAATAAAAAATACTTTTTAAAAAAAATGAATACCTTCCCAATATCATAAATCCCATCGTATTATGAACAGAGAGATTCTAATTCTTAAGAACACCCCGAGAGAAAATCCAGGACTCATTGAAACTATATTAAAAGAACATAATTTAAGCTATCAAATAATTGATTTTGACCACACAACAGTTATTAAGCACTTTAAAAATTATGGAGCTTTAATTGTTCTTGGCGGACCTGAAAGTGCAAACGATTTAACACGAAAAATGCAAAACGAATTAGCATTAATTAAAAGAGTCATTCTTGCCGGGGTTCCTTACTTTGGAATCTGCCTGGGACTCCAGACATTTGTCAAAGCATTGGGTGGTAAGGTGGAAAAATGTCAGACTAATGAAGTTGGATTTCGTGATCATAATGGCAGTTTTTTCAAAATAAGATTAACACAGGACGGAAAGAAAGATAAGCTTTTTAATAATCTGCCCGATGTTTTTACTGTTTTCCAACTACATGGAGAAACTGTTCAGATTACTCCCCAAATGACTTTATTGGGAACCGGGGATTCTTGCCAAAATCAGATTATCAAATTTGGACAAAAGGCATATGGCATTCAATTTCATTTTGAACTAACAGATGACTTGCTCGAATCATGGAGCCGGGAGGATTCTGACCTTCAAAAACTAAATGCTGACCAACTGCGCTCAGATTTTGAATCTATAAAATCTGATTACCAAAAAATCGGACGCCAGTTATTCCTTAATTTCCTGCTCCTTTCGGGATTTGAAGAACTGGACTAATACTTTGCAAAAAACTCTGTGAAACTCTGCAGAAAAACCACAGAGAACACAGAGTTTCAACAACCTGT
>JGI20213J14113_1000350_pt1 | contig 10321 bp, 8 predicted proteins | sample WetSurMetagenome_3_FD_14113 | JGI IMG/M metagenome (IMG submission 14113) | reverse complement strand
GTTTCCAGATAGTCGGCCAGCAAGCGTTGCGTTTTGGGTTCCACCGGAACAAAACGTTCCTTTTTGCGCTTGCCATGAACATGAAACATCATCACCCCGGTGCGGCGCTGATAGTCTTTGACACGCAGATTGCACAGCTCCTGGCGACGCAGGCCATGGTAGAGCAGGGTGGCTAGAATGGCCCGATCCCGTTTGCCTTTCAAAGTGTCTTCCGGCGGTGCTTCCAATAACTGCCGGGCCTGGTCATTACTCAGTGCCGGCGTTTTACCTTCATTATTATTGGCCGCCGGTCGCTTCACGCCTTTGACCGGGTTATGCGTCACGGCATTTTTCTCACACAAATACTCAAACAGGGAAGAGAGGGCGGAGAGCTTGCGCCGGATGGTGGCGTCGGAGAATTTTTTCTCCTCAATGGTTTTTCGCCAGGCGATGACATGAGCACGAGTGACCGTGCGAAACTCTTCCGGCTTTTCGATGCCGATAAAGCGCGAAAAATCGCGGAGGTCATTTTGATAGGCCCGCCGGGTTTTTTCGGAATGGATATTGGCGAACCATTCTAATTCCGCCGGTACTTCGGACAGCTGGCGAAATTCTGCTGACGTGAGTGCGCGTTGAGGCAGTTGAATGAGTAAATCGGCCATGGCGATTTATACCTTATATATAGGCGGAAAAGAGGCAAAATTTTTGGGCGTGTTTTTACGTCCTATAAAATATATTATAGGACGTAAAGAAAATTATAAGAAGGGATTTGTTGGGTCTAAATGTGTATCTATCTGAATTGATTTATTCTGCCTTCAGCCACTGTGACCATGCCTGGCATGAAGAATATAAACGGTATCCTCTTCGGTAAGGATAGGGGATGGAAATCCAATGTGGGCGTTTCGTACCTTTATGAAAATTTTCTTACTAACGAATATTTCCGTGCGAATACGCACAGAACCCTAAACTGGCACTTCTTGGAGAGAGCATTGTAAAACTGGAGAAGGCTAATCCCCAATTGGAGCAATAACAAGCTGGTTTCCGGTATCAAAAAGAAGACACACTATTGCTTCCTGCTTACAATGCTTTGCATCACTCATTGCCTTCTTATGGTTTTGATAAATTTTCGCCGTTTCTGGTGACTTGCTGAATCCTCTTTGAATCATGGCCGCCGACTCACGGACTATTGCAAGAAATTCATCTTCTTTGGGAAGATGAACCACATACCCGCAGAACTCGGAACTCTCAGGTAAACCAAGTTCCTGTAAAACATCCTTGATTTTAGTTTCTTTTATTGCCATGTTTTCTCCTTATGTCTTGTTGCAATGCGTTATAGGGTAGTGATTCCTGCGCAAATCGATCAAGTAGTTATCCGTTAACAGCGTCCTTCAACCCTTTGCCCGGTTTAAAGGATGGAACGTTTGTTGCTGCAATCGTGATTTCCTGACCTGTTTGTGGATTGCGACCGGTACGCTCTGCTCTTGCTTTGACATCAAACGTACCAAAACCAACCAAGGTAATGGAATCTCCAGCTTTTAAAGTGGTTTCGATGGTTTTGATTAAGGCATCTAAGCTTCGACCGGCGTCGGCTTTGCTTAAATTTCCCTGTTCAGCGATCGCGTTGATAAGTTCTGATTTGTTCATGAAGCAGTTCCTTAATGAATAACGGTTAGGTTAAGTGAGTTTGAATACGCTTTATAGCTTATTTTTGGCAGAAATAAAATAATTGCAGGCTGCAACAATTAACTTATTGGCTAGTTTTGGGTGCTAATTAACAAACGGCTCTAAAGTTCCACGGGATTTATCTGTGCATCCAGCTATGATAACTATAAATGTCAGTGCAATTCATACGAACTGATGAAAAAACAAGGTTGAGCACGTCACGTCAATAATATTTGTACCCGTTTTCTGAACAGGATTGTATATTCCAGTGAAAACCGCCACCGATTACAATACAAACCAGCCACTTTAAATTACTTAAAAGCGGCCACTGATTATGAGCAAATTAATGGATAGCCGACCTGCAAAAGTCGATCCACAAGAGCCATTCAGATATAGATTTAAGATTCCCGATACCGGTCATTGGCATAGTAAGTAGCAAACGACCCAAATCGGCCAGTCAAATGTGAGCTAATGTAGGTCATTTCAAAATTGTGTTTACAAAAAAACTTCGGATAAGTGGGCTTTTACGTTAAACGGTCAGTTTTTTGATGATTCAACAAAAAATGTCGTTCTATTGATTAGAGCCTAGAATAAGGGAATTAAAACAAAGCTATTTCCAAATTAACATTAGTTGCTAATTTTTGGTTTACAACCCATCTTTTCAATATAAACAAATTGTCATGTCTGAAGAACAATTAGTAAATACAACTCAGCTTAACTATATCAAAACTCGCGATGATTCAGATATTGTGGTATTTGAAAAAATTGATGATGATAAATTCAAATTATCCAAAAATACAACGTGCTCATGGCTAGATGAAGAACAAGAATTTACAAAAAAAGAGTTGCGTCCCCGTATTGAACCTTGGCTTACTTCACTTTTTCAGTCGGAACACCTCACTCTTTTAGTTGGTTCTGGGTTGACTCATGCCGTTCACCGTTTGGCTACAGGTAAGAATGCAGCAGGAATGGGAGAGGTTAAATTCATTAACTTCGCCGATAAAATCAGTAATGCTTCCAAAATTTCAGCAAAGCGTTCTGGTCGTGAAGAGGGAAATTTTGAAGATCAAATCAGGGTTGCCAACGAGTTGTTACGCGGATTAGAGGTTTTAGAGGATGAGAAGGCGGATCAACTTCGTGATGATATAACCAGTATTCTTACGAATTTTTCACAATCCATACTGACAAGTGAAAAAGGAATAGCCGAGGCACAAGAAGAACGAGAAAAAGCCTTTAACATACTTATCAATTTTTTGATGAGTTTTGCCAGTCGCACAGGAACACGAGATAGGCTGAATATCTTTACCACAAACTATGATCGTTTGATTGAAGCAGGGGCAGAACTGGCAGGATTGCACCTACTGGATCGTTTTTTAGGTAATCTGATGCCTGTATTTCGTTCATCACGGTTGGATTTGGATATGCACTATAACCCGCCAGGTATTCGGGGCGAGCCGCGCTACCTTGAAGGAGTGGCACGTTTTGCCAAGCTACATGGCTCAATTGATTGGGTGCAGGCGGATAAAGATATTCGCCGTGTAGGTTTGCCTTTTGGTGCTGAAAGCGTTGACCCTTACTTGAAATCACCTGCATTGAAGAACGCAACGGCACACCAGCTCATTATTTACCCAAATTCTGCGAAGGACAGGGAAACTGCCACCTATCCTTATGTTGAATTGTTCAGGGATTTTGCAGCCGCTACTTGCCGACCCAATAGCACTTTAGTGTGTTACGGTTACAGTTTTGGGGACGAGCATATCAACCGCATTATTGAAGATATGCTAACCATTCCTTCTACCCATTTAGTAATTATTTCTTATGATGATCCTTTGAACCGGATTATCAAGACCTATGAAAAAATTGGTCGCCCGCCACAAATTAGTTTGCTGATTGGCAACCACTTGGGTGATCTGAAAACATTGACTGATTACTACTTGCCAAAATCCGCGATTGATAAAGCAACTTTCCGCATGAGTGAGTTACTTAAGCAACGTTTGGGTACTCAAGAGTCAGACGCAAAAAGCACTACAATTACTCTGCCGCAAGCAAGTCCTGATGATTCTTTAGAGGATTTATTCTAATGAGCCTTTCACCACTTGCCTACGCTGATTCTCTCCGAATTGGCAGTATAGACTTTGTATCACCCGATGAAATCAAAGTATTGCTGGATATTGAAGCCCCAGACTCTGTAGCATTGAATACAGGTACTCCACGCCCTTTTCCGCGCATTAACGGTTATGTGCTTATATCCAGCGATGACGGCTATCTGGTCGCTCAAGTAGAGTGGATTACGGTAGAACGCTCCCAGTATCCTAAGCGTAAAGGGATGCAAGACTTTGGGCTGATAGACTTGCCCTATCCATTGCGAAAAATGAGTCTAAACCCATTGGGAGGTTTGCAATATGATGGTGGCAAAGATAAGGATGGTGATGATCGCTATATTTTTAAACGAGGCGTTGAGACTTTCCCGTCAGTGGGTGATGCCGTACTGCTACCCACACAAAAACAACTGCGCTCTATTGTTGAGTCTGGCGACAATCGCCATGTAAAAATAGGCATTAGTCCATTGGCGGCTAATGCCGAGGTTCGCATCGATCCTGATCGATTATTTGGCCGTCATCTTGCTGTATTGGGTAATACGGGCAGTGGTAAATCATGCACTGTAGCAGGATTGATTCGCTGGTCACTGGATGCAGCAAAAAAAGAATGTAGCGAAGAAAAAGAACCCAATGCCCGTTTTATTGTACTCGACCCCAATGGTGAGTATGCTCATGCGTTTAAGGATGATAAGAAAGTCAGAGTTTATGCAGTTGAACCTACAACCGATATAAAGCAATTGCAAGTGCCTTTGTGGTTTTGGAATAGCGCAGAGTGGAGTGCTTTTACACAGGCAAGTAGTAAGACACAAAGACCAACTTTGATTCAATCACTTAGAACGGTAAGAGATGGACAGATTGAAACTGCGCTTACACCAAGTCATGAAATGCGACGATTTTTACGCACTATTGTCAGCATTATTCAAATAGAGCGTAATGCTGGTTCGCCTTGGGCGAAGTTTCCTCATCCGAAAAATTTCATGGAAAAAATTAAAAAATGGAATGAAGGTTTAGGGGGCGATGGATCCTTTGGCGACAATGAAACAACGGAACTTGAAAATCTACGAAATAAAATTTCTGCCTTTGAATCGGCTCGAAGTAGTCAATATCCCTCTTGGGATTTTACTAGATTAGAAATAGATGAATTTTTGCAATTGGCAAAAGCGGCACATTCTGTTTTTGGGGGAAGTGATACAGATGTTCTTCCTATTGATGCAGATATTCCAAGAGCATTTACTGGAGATGCGCTTCTGCGAAGTGTGGAAGCAAATGCCGAAATGTTAAATGTATCTGAATATGTTGAAACAATGCTTATGCGTATCCGCACAATGCTTTCTGATACCCGTATGAAAACGATTACAGGTAATGCTGAAGGTGTTACATTGGATAGCTGGCTAAGTGACTATATTGGTAGTGATGGAGCATCCAATGGCACTGTCACGATAATTGACCTTTCCCTTGTCCCTTCCGAAGTTGTTCATATCATCACCGCCGTGATTGCTCGTATGACTTTTGAGTCTTTACAACGGTATCGCAGATTGGATAAGGAAAAGAAAACCTTGCCAACCGTGCTGGTCCTAGAAGAAGCACATACTTTTGTCAAACGCTATAAGGATGACGCTGAAAACCATGATGCTGCGACTATGTGCTGTCAGGTGTTTGAAAAAATAGCCCGCGAAGGTCGAAAATTTGGTTTGGGATTGGTATTATCTTCTCAGCGTCCTTCCGAGTTATCACCAACTGTTTTATCTCAATGCAATAGTTTTCTGCTGCATCGTATCAGTAATGATCGTGATCAGGAATTAGTACACAAACTTGTACCTGATAATCTACGTGGACTGTTACGCGACTTACCATCACTACCTTCACGAAATGCCATTTTGCTAGGGTGGGCATCTGAATTACCCGTGCTGGTGCAAATAAATTCATTGCCAGAAGAGCAACGCCCAAAATCGCATGATCCAGACTTCTGGGATGTTTGGTCTGGTAAAACAGAACGAAAAGTGACTTGGAAAGAAATTACCGATGATTGGCAGAATATTAATCATTAAGCAAAATGATAAGTTTCTTTAATCTTTCAAGCTATTTTTATAGCATGGCACGACAGACATTGAGCAACCTGGCAACCGCCACAGGATTTTTGCCCCTGACTGTATGTTGGCATATTGACTAATATTATTCATCATCATAAAGCGGTCAGTCGCGACCGGCAGAAAATGGCCGGACGGACCCTTCAGCTACACTAATATTTGCTTACTGCCAGCGGCTGTTTTCAAGTATTTCAAGTGACGGGTTTGAATCAGAATGAGTGGCGGCACTTCACTGGAATATGCAAAGGTAATATTTGAATTGAAACTTACGGCTATGACCGACAAATAGATTCCGAAACCGTAAGTTTCTGTTCAAATGCTCCCGCTAATCCAACCAGCCCGAATAAGCCGGACGCGTACCTCAGCATGAAGCCGGATATTGTTTTGCCTCTAATTTTAATGCCGTTGTTCACGGCTGTCCGTTAATGATAACTTTTTGTGGTGTATACCCGTAGGTATTCCAGGAAATAGTTTTGACTGATTGCTGAGTTGGTGAGGCCGCTGTTCTTTCTGGTGCGGGCTGCGCCGATACCATCGAGGGCGATACGCCTGGCTTGGTCACATCATAGGTCACAAAGCGAGCTTCCAGCCAATCAGCCCACTTGAGAGCTTTTTTCATCAAATCTTCCCGATAGATCACATTGTAGCGCCGTGTCCGGGAATGGTAATTAGCTGATCGAGTCCAAAGATCGCCCGTATCATGAAGTATGTGCTTCCTAAGCCGCCATGCCGCCAAGTCGAAAGAGTAGCAGCCGGTGGTCGCTACATCATTGGCCGTGATCCCATAATGAGCCAAATCAGCCAGGTAATTTGTATTGAATTGCATCTGTCCGACATCATAAGAACCGTTGCTATTGCGAATCCACTGCCCAGGTTTGCCAGCTTCTTTTTCTGCGACCGCAAGAATAATATTTGCGGGAACCTGGTATTTCACTGCCGCTGAGATAGAACAAACTATTCGCTCTTGTATTTGGGGTGGTATTTCTGGTGTAGTTATCCAAGGCACAGTGGATACTCCTTTTTGATTAAGAGGTTTGGGAATTACGGTCACGGAATGCCGCTACTTCAGATACTGGATCGGCATTTTTGCCCGTTCCCGCCGAAAGGCTGTTACCCTCATTTGTCCCCGAATTTGAGGTTGTGCCGCGTGCCTCAATAGCAGCCGCTATCTTTCCTCCGATTGTCTCGCTCATTCGTCCCTTTGCAGAGTCCCTGGCAACGTCCAAGGCTCCTTGTACCAGATTAGAGACCGTTCCAGAAGCTATCCTGCCAGCCTTAGCAGCTACCGATCCCTTGGCGTTAGAACCGGCGCTTGCGCCTCCGCTTTGTGATAGGCCTATGTTGGACTGGCTACTCACTCCTGAATCGCCGCCCATAGCTGATGCAAGCGCACTGCCTCCTGAGTCGCCGCCACTAGAGGCGGCTAACATTTCACCGCCACCCCCACTTTCTAACGCGGATGCTTGTGAGAATGCCGCCATCACAGCGTGTGCACCACCTGCCATGCCAGATGCCCCTGCTGCCATGGCAGCGCCTGCTGTAGCAACCGCTGCAGTGGCGGCGGCTCCAGCCCCAAATGCTGCGGCTGCACCGGCTCCATTTCCTAATGCTCCAGTACCGCCCCCCATTGCAATTTGTCCAATTAGCGGAGGTATTTTGTTGGTGAGAACAAGCAGCACAACTGAAACAATTAACATCACACCTAATTCTTTCATTTGGATACCAGCGCTCATATTGATGTAATACTGATCGACAAATGATTTCCCAATACCTACAAGTAAAACCATAGTGAGGAGTTGGGCTGCAACGCTTAGCACGGTCTTGAAGTAACTGATGGCCATATCTGATGTCCAACGAGACCCGCCGAAGCCTAGAAAGAACACACCTGCATAGGCGAGTATCCAGCCACTGATCAACAATAGCAGCATGTTCACTGCGACTAAAGCCAACACAATAAGAATAATGAGGCTGATGATTATTCCTGCTGTACTATCAACTGGCGTCCACCCTGACGAGCTATCGTACACTTTAGCAAAGATGTCGAAGCCTATATCAACAATGCCTGATGGNGTCAGCGATGGGCCTGTCCCCGTTGCATTGCCGCCAATTTTGCGTAGGGAATCCTGGATGTCGATGGCGAATTTTGGGCCGTTGGTTAGCAACCACCAGAAGAAGCCGGTAAAAACTATAAAACGGATTAATTCCGCGAAAAACTCGCCTATATCAGCCTTGCGCAAAGCCAGCATCCCGAATGTCCACACCATGCTAATCAGGGCTAAGGTCCAAAACAACCAGGTTGCATGAGTCGTGATCGTCGTACCCCATGCACTTGCCGCCGTTGAATAACGACTGAGAACGCCATCCATGATATTAGCATTATCGATAGCGGCGTGTGCGTTGGCTGAAATAATCACCATGCCAAGAAAAAAGGCACTTCTTACACTATTGAATAGGGAGGGAATTCTCATGTTCGCCTACCAATTAACAACCTTACTAGGTTTGAACCACTTACTATGCTTCTGTTTTTTTAATTCTGGTGTGACTGCCTGGACGGGTTTCTGTTCTACTGGCTCTGGTGCGGCCTGAATAGTTTTCTGTTCAACTGGCTCGGTCTGGCCAGAGCTATAGCGAGGACATTCTTTCGTCAGCCTCTCCTTTTGTGCGGGGTCTGTTATATTATCAAGATCAGCACATAAGATGCTTGCGTCCTCAAGCTTGTTTGTGCAGCCGATAATAAAGCCCGTTATTGTTACCAGAAGCAGCATTTGATAGGGTATTTTTTTCATCACAGCCTACCAATTAACTACAGCGCTTTTTTGAAATTTACCTTGGCGAAGCAGCTCACTGGCAGCGGCTTCTCGGGCTTCTCTATCGGCCAAAGCCTGGTTCCTGGTGGTGATGGCGTTTTGCTGGGCAATCAACAACCCGCGTATTTGAAGAAGCTGGTTGCCTTGTGCGCTGGCAAGCTGGTTAGCGAATTGTATAGCCTGCATTTGCCCAACCGCCCCTTGTGCGCCCGATTGTAGCCGTTGTAACTGCCGTGCATCCGCTTCCATTGAGTCTTGTTGTTGGTCGAGTCCCTGGAACAGACTGTCGTTAGCCTTTTTCTGTGCCTGCGAAGACATAGTCATAGTTGCGTTTAGATCTGCCCTTTCCGCCGCTGTGCATCCAGTTAAACTAAAACAAGGCGAATTACGATAATAATTAACGTCTTGATACTTTGATAGGTAGCCATCCAGACTGCCAACTTGGTTCTTGTAGTAGTTTAATGTGTCAATAGACCCCCTCAATTTGTTCATAGTGCCTGTTGCCTGATCCCAGACATACGCGGCGGGTGCGAGGGTGTTCTGCAACTGATTTTGGTATTGCTGTAATTGTGTGCTGTATTCTTGGACTTGCTTAAGTGTTTGGGACACCTCCTCAGAAGCAGTTATCGTTGTTTGTGCGGTGTTTGTGGGGTCAAAAACAACATCGCCAACGCCGAAAAGGGCATGGGCCGGTGTCGATACTCCAAGGCCAACAACAAGAGCGAGCAATACGGTGGGGTTTGTAGTCATTTTGTTTGTAACAGGTGTTTTCATTATCTTGACTCCTTGGTGTTAATATTCAAATGCTTGATAGGGCTTCGTGAAGGTCATGTCTTTGGTGACAACAACGTTGAACCGATACCCTGGCCGGATTTCCAAAGTGGGTGAAATATTGAGGTTCTTGGACATCAATCTCGCGGTTACTTGCCCGAGTTGTTGGCCAAGCGCTTGGCTCATAGCCGTTGTTGCATTTTGCTGATAGCCAAGACCTTGCCCTGTATTCGTTTGATTTTGACTCAGCGTGAATCCTGCTGTCATGGCTGATAATAAAAATGCTGATGAATATAACCTGACATAATGATTATTAACCTGATCGGTAAAGCCAGAATAGCCTTCACTATCGCTGCCCGGCATTGTGCCAATATCCATTGCTTTTCCGTCAGGAAAGATAATGCGCTGCCAAGCCACCAACACTCTCGCCTGACCATACTCGACTTCGCTTGAATAAGTCCCAACCAACCGCGATCCTTGCGGTATTAATTTCCATCTATGCGTAGCTGTATCGTATACGTCCTGACTGACTTGTCCGGCAATCTGCCCAGGTAGGGAAGAATTAATACCATAAATCATGATTGCTGGAATGACGTACCCTGCCCGGAGTTCATAGGGTGTTCTTGGCGCATCGGGTTGAGAGTCAAGTTTCCATCGATCGCCACTGTTGGAGTTGGCGAATTGCTCATAGCCTTCGCGGTGTCTTGGTTGAGTGTCGTCCTCTTGCAATAGTCTCGGGGGGCTGTAGCCGTTCCCGATTCCGGCAGTTTGAAGTTGCTCCAATCGCGACCGATAAGCAGCCGATGGATCTTCCTTTGTTTGCGCGTCAGCTTCTTGTTGCAGGGCGTTCATCCTGGTCAGAGTTTCCTCACGCGAGCCAAGCGGGTATTTCTGTGATCCTGACGTGGATGCAGGG
>JGI20213J14113_1000349_pt1 | contig 10355 bp, 7 predicted proteins | sample WetSurMetagenome_3_FD_14113 | JGI IMG/M metagenome (IMG submission 14113) | reverse complement strand
AAGTATCAAAGTTTGAATTGTATAGTACACCTGCTATACCCGCTATGTTTTTTGTTTCTATAATTGATGTAAGTGCATCAATTCCTTGGCCAACTACAAAGGCAATAAATACTTCAAACTCTTTGCCTGTTTCAAGATTAAAAGGACCGATATTTTGCATCTGTCTTTGATCACTGGGATCAATACATATCCATCCATAATCTGAAACAGGATCACCTGAATACCAGAACATTGGATTTACCTGTGAACAATCTACACCACCGTGTACCTCACCATAAACCCATGTACACGGATCAGGTTGGATTCCGGTTCGACTTAATCCTAACATATAATTCCGGGCTTCCACTTTATTATCAGGATCTCTTAAGTAAGAATCACCATTTAAATAATGGACTGCAGAAGAAAGCTCTAAATTTTTTGCACCTGGATATACCTTAATACCAAGCATCTGGCCTCGGTGCACGTAAGCAGTATCCAGAGGTATATCAATCCCTTCATCGTAAGTTCCATTTCCGTTATTATCAGTAAATGTAACTCCCGGGATATATGTAACAGGTCCAGTTAATGTTTTAACAAAGAAACACGGTGGATTATTACCATATTCACTATCAAGTCCGTCATTATATATGTATCCACCTTGAATTATTGTATCACAACCAACAAGATCATCCCCGCTATCACCTAAATCAGGATCGCCCCAAACACCGAAGTATACATGATCCATTTCATTTGCAACCATACCGGTATTTTTTATGCGATACCGGATGAAAATAACATTCTGCAGTTCAGAAACATTTTCGTACGCAAAAACTGTTTGGCGTATTTCAATTCCTTGTGGATCGACCGTATTCCATCTTCTTTGAATTGTTGGTACCCCATCGTGATAAACGCACCATAAAGTTTCATCACCTAAAATATCAGGTTTATCTTCATCAAGATCCCAAATTCCATTAACGTTTTTGTCAACAGGATTATAAATACCATCTCCATCGCCATCATAAAAATCTGCTCCGAGATAAACCGCATCGATCCAATCAAGCCAGCTTGGACCAAATGGAGGATCATTAGCTCCAACTCTATATAGTTGTGCATAATAATTGTTAGGATTACCATTCTCGCCTTGCAAGTAGTCTTCAACCAAACTTGCTGAAGCAACAGCGTTTGCCCATAAGACTCCATTGCTGTAACCGCTTAAGAAGAATCCTCCTGAAAAAAGAAATGTGTGTCCTCCAAACTGACCACCCGGACCATTTGGCAGAATATTTAAATCGGCAAGGACGCCACTTTTGTTTAATGGCATATAAATATTATTAATATCCAATGCATACGTATCACCGACTTTTTGTGGGAATAGTTCAATTGTACAAATAAGAGCAAATACAATTGATAGAAATCTCTTTTTCATTATAACCTCCAATAAATTTTTATTGTTAAATATATTTACCTCACTTAGTAAGTGACTTTGTTAATTTTTCATTTAAGTAAAATCATTTTCTTTGTTTCTATAAAAGAATCAGCTTGTAGTCGATAGAAGTAGATGCCGCTTGGATAACTTCTTGCATCCCATTCAACCTCATAGCTTCCCGCTGGTTTGAATTCATCAACGAGAGTTGCGACCTCGTTGCCTAGTATGTCGTAAATTTTCAAAGTTTGCCAACTGCCGACTGATAATTGCCAACTGATTGTTGTGCCTGGATTAAATGGATTTGGGTAATTTTGGTTTAACGTATAACCTTCTGGCGATTTAGAATTATCATCATTTTTTACAGCAGTTGTCGCAGTATCCGCAGAAAATTTTAATACCCAAGCGTCGTTTTCTCCAGCTCCGAACGATTCAGTTGTTCCTATGACAAAAAACTGATTATTTCCCAGCATCAAGATGTCCCTGAACTTTTCTGACAATACTCCACCGAAAGATTTTCTCCAAATTAAATCTCCCGAATTATTTATTTTAAGGATTGTACCATTACTTGGGGAATAAGATTCTTCGGACTCGTACCCGATGATTAAATAACCTTCGGTGTTAGATTTGATGACAGTTGTCGGGTAAGAGAATTTAGTAGATGAAAAATAAGTATTAGACCAAATTGGACTAAAATTATTATCTATATGGGAAATCCATATAACTGAGGAATCAAAAGTTGGACTGTATCTGCCTAAAATCAAATAATTTCCATCCTCAGTAATTAAAAATTTGTTTGCCGAATATGGACCAGCACAAACTTTGTTAATGCTCAATAAGTTACCTAATGAATCAGTTTTATAGATAAAAGAAGAATCTAGCTCCTGAATAAGAAACAAAATTCCTTTGTCATTGTCTATTTGTGGAGAAGAAGGATTCAGTGAATATAAATCGTCTGGAAAAAATCTTGTCCATAAAGTATCTCCTGATTCATTTACTTTAATTAATAAAGCACCTTTTGGGTAACCATAAGTATATTCAAGCAGAACTAATCCGCCATCTGGTGTTCTTACTATATCTGGTGCATATTCATGTTGCGTGTAATAAAAGGTTTTAGTCCAAAGTGTATCTCCTAAAGTATTAATCTTTAATAATTGCATATCCTCCCAACTGCCTTGGTTAAAAGTTTCGGCAGCCACAAAAAATTCATCGTCAGAGGCATTCTCAATTTCCCCACCACCCATACCTCCATAGTTATGGGACCAAAGCTCGGTTCCAACTTCATCAATTCCGAATACCCAGATATCTGATGTAAAAGAGTTTTCACTAAGTTGTGTCCCGATGGTTCCAGAAATGATAAAAGAATTATTATTTGTTTGAATAATTGAAGAACCAAAATCGTAGCTCGAGTCACCATATGTTTTTGTCCAAAGTGTATCAGGTGCTTGGGCAATTGAATATGTAATACTAAGTATGAGTATTAGAAAAAGTAAGCGCATCCTAAACATTTTATCCTCCTTTAATTTTTAATTAAAGATATAAAAGCCTCCATCAGGAAAGCTTTGTTAATTTTTTATTTAAGTAAAATCATCTTCTTTGTCTCGATATAAGCTTGTCCTGAACTTGATTCAGGATCGACAACTTTCAACTGATAGAAATACACACCGCTTGTTAGTGATGGAGCATCAAACTCAACTTCATAGCTTCCTGCAGGTTTGTATTCATCAACGAGAGTTACAACTTCATTGCCAAGCACATCATAAACTTTCAATGTTTGCCAACTGCCGACTGGTGACTGCCAGCTGATCTTTGTGCTTGGGTTGAAGGGGTTGGGGTAGTTTTGTTGTAAAGAAAAATCTGAAATTAATAATTCTGTGTTTGGTTCTATATTACTTACATTTGGTGTAGTTTTCATCAGCCAAGCATCGTAATCACCAGCACCGAATGATTCTGTTCTTCCTGCTATAATAAAGCCTCCATTTGTGATTTGTTGGAATGATATAGCTTCATCAGTTCCAATACCTCCAAAAGTATCTGTCCAGAGTTTATTACCTGAAGAATCTGTTTCAATTAGCCAAGCATCAAGGCTACCAACACTAAATGATGCTGTAACTCCTACTATATCGTACCCTCCATCGGTGTTCTGCAACATTGAATAACCCCCATCCCAATCAACTCCACCAAAAGTTTTTGTCCAGAGTACATTACCGAGAGAATCTGTTTTAATCAGCCAGACATCAGCGTTACCTAAACCAAATGAGTTTGTATAACCGGTTATGATATACCCAATATCTGTTGTTAATTGGACCGAACGACCTCCATCCCAAGCATATCCGCCAAACGTTTTGGTCCAGAGAGTATCGCCAGAAGAATCTGTTTTGATTAGCCAAACGTCACGTTCACCCGAACCAAACGATTCTGTTTCACCGGTTATTATGTATCCAGAGTCGACGGTTTGTTGAACGCACCAACCATTTTCCCACTCACTCCCTCCAAACGTTTTTGTCCAGAGTATAATACCAAGAGAATCTGTTTTTACTAACCAAACATCACCACTACCGGTACCGAATGAACTTGTAACCCCTGTAATAATATACCCCCTGTCAATGGTTTGCTGGATTGAAGTACCTACATCTAAATTGATTCCTCCGTAGGTTTTTGTCCAGAGTGTATCACCATTAGAATCTGTTTTAATTAACCAAACATCACCATTACCAACACCGAATGAAGATGTACTTCCGGATATAATGTATCCCCCATCAGCTGTCTGCTGGAGTGAATAACCCCATTCAGTACTACTTCCACCAAAGGTTTTTTCCCAGAGTGTATTACCACTAGTGTCGACTTTAATCAACCAAACATCAAACTCACCCGCACCAAATGATTGTGTAGATCCTGTTATGATATAATCTCCGTCATCAGTCTGTTGAACCGAAAAACCTTCGTCAAAATTGATTCCCCCAAAAGTTTTTGTCCAAAGTGTATCTACCTGAGCTCGAACAATTGTGATAGAAATTAGAACTAAAAAAGAGATAAAAACAAAAAATGCAATTCTATTTTTCATAACTCCTCCTTTAATTTTTAGTTAAAGAAATAACAGCCTCTCGTTATTAGAAGCTTAATCAATTTTTTATTTGAGTAAAATCATCTTCATTTATTTAACAAAATGCTTTTATACAATTGAAATTTTATTTACTAATTATCCCAATCTTGGAAAGCAATTAATGCTGCAATGTATAAAACAATTGTAATGCTACTAGCTATTACAAGAGTTGTTCTAAGTGTATCAATCTTTTTCTCCCTAATAGCCAGTATATCTTTTTTATAAAACTTAACTCCGTCTTTAAGTGAGTCTTTTTGCATAGTGTCAGTTCTAGAAGAATAGTAGGCAAAGTAATCATCTTTCTCCGTCCAATGTGGCAACTCAATTTCCTTGAAATCTCTAGTTGTAATTTTAATTTTTGAACCAGGATCTGGAGTTTTAACTATTTCCCAAGTGTAACAACCATTTAATAACAAAGAATGAATTACAACTAGAACAAGTGTTTTCTTTTTCATATTACCTTCTATAATAAAGTTTACAAATTATTGTAAAAATTGACATCAAGAAGGTTATCGGTCTGTATACAAGCTTTGATAAATTAACAGTATAATTCTAACCCTCTCGGTGTCGTGAATAAAATCATTTAATTTGATATACTCTCAAAGAGCGATATTTACAATTAGCCATTGTAGTTGCAATCAAATTTAATTGACAGCTTATCTGGTTTAAGCAAACATTGTCTACTTAATAGAATTTTAATAAGTTAATTGCCAGATCGCATTTAATCTTTTAAAAGCTAACAATTACTCCACGGGCTTAATCATTCTGTTTTGTGATTATTTCGGAACATCTTGCAATAATAAAATTCCTAATACATTTTCTTTTAAAGAATCTTGTTCAGTTTGCTCCAGATTTACATTAACATCATTATTATCAAAAGTCCACATTGCGCCAGTAAGTGGGTCGACAAGAAACCATCCAATCAAACCACCAAAAACTAAATTACCAGCTAGGTACCACCCATTGGTTTGTGTATCGATAATAATGACTTTATCTGAATAACCCTCTTTAGAAATTTTTATAGTATAAGTTTTACCACTGAAATAACCATTATACTTCTTTAATGATGCAATAGCTGGTGTTGTCCCATCAAATATTATGAGAGTATCCTGATCAGTGATATGAACATTTGCCTGATCCGGAGTGCTGAGAATATTTACAGATTCTTCTCCACCCCACCCAAAGATGGTCGCACAACCATTAATTAGAAGTATAGTACTAAAAACAAAAATAAATGTGAGAATAAAATTGACTACGTTTTTCATTTCGGCCTCCTTTAATTTTTAACTAAAGAAATAAAGCCTCCCGAAAGGGAGGCTTGAAATATTTTATTTAATGAGCATCATCTTTTTCGTTTGTGTAAAGGCATCTGTTCTTAATGCATAGATGTAAATTCCACTTGAATATTCTGAAGCATTGAATAATACTTCATAGCTGCCCGGTGATCTTTCTTCATTAACTAGTGTTACCAGTTCGTTCCCGATAATATCATAAACTTTTAATGTTACGAATGAGTTATCAGGAATAGAATATTTAATAGTTGTCGACGGATTAAAAGGATTCGGATAATTCTGTTCTAATGCAAACTCAACCGGCGCAGTTAGTATCTCTTCATCACCTTCCTTAGCAAATACACATCTGTTATGCATTATGATTGCACCGTGAATATTTTGCGTAGCGAGATTATCATAAACTATGTTATCTCCATCATTTTTATCCCATATTACGATTCTAAGTTTATCAGGCGAGTCCTCTGCGATTAGTAAAAATCCAAAGTTGCCTTGATTGTTAATTTTTCCTGTACCTCTGAGAGTTGCAGTTTGATTTTCCAGAAGCAGCCAGTTACAAGCATTACTTTTAAAAGTTAAATCTGCCTGAGGATATCGGATTGTAATTTTACCAAACGGCTCGTAATTCAAACCGCGATCTATCATATGAAACTCGAAGAATAATTTATCACATAATAATTTATTGAGCGGATAGGACCCCTGAGGAGAATCCATCCATCCTGCACCTATCACCGTACTTCTTGCATCTCTGTCTCCGACATTTAAAACTCTGCCGAGAGTTTTTGGTTGAATGAAATTATTTTGACTCATTACATACTCAGATAATGCCTGGAATTCAGTAACACCCTGAAGAATGTTAACGTTTGAAGGAACAATTCCGATGTAAGCAAGAATTCCTAAAACCATTTCGTTCGTTGTAACCGAATAAGTTGCAGCTGGGTTAATTGGTGCTCCATTAATATTAACTGAAACTAATCTTTCCTCAGCAGGTTTAGTTCCATCATAAGTGTATTCCATACCGGAAACCTGGATTAAGAATTCATCATTTATTTCTATTTCAGAAAGACCGAAAGTAAGACCGGTCAGGATATCCATTCCTGTTAAATCAAATGTTGCGAGTTGGAATCCAAGAGTGTTTACCAGGTTAAATCCATAACCATTAGCTCTGAATAAATCACCCGGAGTAAATATGCCTTCCCATAGTGGAAGAGCAATCGATCCTCCTGCCTGAAGAGCAATATTGGTTGATGTTTTAAAACGAAAAGCATCGGCTACTAAATTCCCCAAAGGAGTGTCATGCACACCAAGCGTTAAAAGATCTTTTGTCTCTTCTTCAAAGAATGAACTAGCATAACCCATCGGCTGTGTATAAAAAGGAATTCCATAGAAATTTTCTATATCGGTAATTAAATAATCTACCATTCCCTGCACAACTGGCTCTTGCGGAATGTTTGTATCGATTGGAATAAGTTGATAGTCAAGCAACTGAACATTTGTACCATCAACAATAAGTTTCATCTTACCGGCGTACATATAATTTGATCTTGCCTGGACAATCCACGTGGTTCCGCCCATTGGATCAGTCATAGTTATTGGTTCTTCATACATATAATGGTCGTGTCCACCGACAATTACATTTATTCCGGGAACATAACTGACAATAAGCTTATCAAGATTAACTCCGAGATGGGAAAGTAGAATTACAACGTCACAATTTTCTACATTGCGCAAAGTTCCAACCATGGTTGCTGCGATCGTAACGATGTCTTCGCTTACTACAGCCGGGTAAGGATTTGAAAGCAAGTTAGTTGCCGGAGTCGTTAGACCAAAAATCCCTACTTTTAAATCACCAAACTCTTTAATTGTATAAGCATCAACATAGTCTTCCAACCCTGAGATTGTTGGATCGGAAAAATCAACATTAGCTGTTAAAATCGGAAAAGCATCTGCTGCTGTTGGAAAAGTATACATTAATGAACCTAACAATGCCAGTGGTCCCAAATCAAATTCGTGATTACCAAGTGTCATTGCATCCACACCAAGCGCATCGAGTATCTGAAGTTCAGGAACATGAAAATTTCTATTAAAAAAAACATCGCCGATTGAAATGTCCCCGGCATGAAGGAAAAGAACATTTGGCTCTGTCATTTTAGTCATTCCGACTAATGTAGCAACTCTTGAAATGCCTCCTAAAGTTCCATCAAGATTTTCATCTCTTGGTCCGATTGCCTCCAGAGTTGAATGTGAATCATTGACGTGCAGAATTGTTATTGTGTCCATTTGAGAGAATACCATTGTTGAAAAGATGGTTATTAAAAACAAGCAGTAAACAAAAGACTTCAACATTTTGAACCTCCATATTTTGTGGTGAATGATTATTTAATACTCAATTTACTTTGAGATATAAATTCTTATGAAAAATCTACAATTATGAGAACCGCTGATTGTCAAACAATTGTCAAGTTATTGTAAAAAGCCTGTAATAGTAAAAACTTAAAGAACAATCAGTCTCAATTTCTTATCCTGTGTATTGGGGGAGTGTTGAATGAGGATGGAGGTTTTCAACCAGAAGGGTATTTCCCTCATGTTCAGAATTAATTTTTCTAAATCAAATAAAAGTCTCCTTTTAAAAATTCACGTTGATAATAGGAACTCCCATTTTTCCATCTGCATCTAAATTGGCTAAACCTATCTGTACAGTACTATCACCGATGTTTAAAAGTCCGATCTGCAGCCAACCATTTCCATTATTGATCAAAGCAAGTGATAATCCTTTTACATCAACGGCATTATAAAGACCTAGAAATATTCCATACATCTTGTTCTCAGTACAATAATCTGTAGAATAACTTTTCATTGTTTCCTCAAAACCACTCATTGTGGTGTTTATCAGCGCGATGCCAATTCCATTAAAATTACAGTATCCATTCAGAATACCTGCGATTTGAATAGCATTAGCATATTGACTGAAAGACATAAGTCCTCCAATTGCTATTCCATTTAGATAGTCAGAATCTGTTCCTAATATTCCCATAGCAATACCATTCAGTTCGTTCGCGTTATTGCCCCAGAGACCTCCGAATGAAAATCCATTTATGGTTCCCGTTACTCCAGTAACTATCAAGCTAATATTTATTCCATTTAGAGAAATCTCGTGTCTTGCCTTTCCTTGTACTGGCGGATTACCTAAACCAGCATTAAAAGTTAGACCCCAGAATTTTGCGTGTGGATTAGCATGGAACCAGCTTAGACTGAATCCATAAAAATTGATATTATCTTCCTCATCTACTCCAGTAACCCGTATTAGATAAAAAGATCTCTCATCACTAACTGTAGGATAATGGTTGAAGAATTTATTAATATGTCTTTGATGCGAGCTTAATGGCGAAGTGCTCTGAATCTTTTGATTCTGAGCGATAAGAAAATATGGCAGATAGAAAAATGCGACCAACAAAAGTATTCTTGCTTTCATAATATCACCACAATTTTTTCAAATGTGAAAGAGCGGAGGACAAGCAAATTTGTAATACTTATGGTCTGCTTTGGGAGAGTTTTCGGGGAGTAATCTTCAGGATATTATTCAGCAACCAAACTCTGTAATTCTGCCTCTCTCAGAGTAGAGAATAATTACTGTATTAATAGTGCGATTAATTTTTCATAAAAGCAAGAAGTATCGATTTGTAATTAGCAATCAATGCATATCTCGTTAAGAATATAATTGAATTATAACAAGTTTTTAAGGGACTTAAGGGAAAGAATTACAGAGGAAAATTTTCAAATAATCTATCCATAGTTGGAATGACTAGTTCACTTGCCAGCTCGGGTTTGTTAACTTCATGAGCTATTTCTTCATAAACCGAAGCATTCCATAAAAGTTTTCCTGTGCTGGTGGAATACATATAAGTATAAATATTTGTATCTGTAGAACCCGGCATAGTCTCTAATTCATCATTAATATAAGAATATGTTTGTGGAGTCATAAGAATGCCGCGTATTTCTATAACAAGCAGACAATCAATATCAGTCATGTCGCCAAGTTGCTTAATGAATTTATAATTGATTTCGTCTTCGTCATTATAATTATCGAGGAACTCTTCATACTCATTCTTTAAATTGTATTTTTCTACTGCATCTTTAATGGCAGAGTATTCAATTTTTAAATAAGGATTGTCTAAATAAATATTCTCTTTTATACTGTTTTCTATAGAAACTATTTGTGATGAATCTAAAAACTTCCATCCAAAGATTTCGTTTTCATAAATTATAATTCCCAATGAGTTGATCTGTTCATTGTAGATGGCTGAATCGACATTTGATTTGACTGCGTAAGGATCATAAATTGATGTCAAAACTGAGGATACTGCCGACTCGAAAAAGTTACTGCATCCCTGGGTTAATGCTGTTAGAATAATTGCACTTATTAAAAACACTCTTCTCATTTTTCATTTTCCTGTCAGTTGCCAGATGCAATGTAATATTTCGCGGGAGGAAAGTTGTCATGGTTTTGTAAAAAGATTAACGTTTTTTGTGGAAATAGTATGCAAGCAGCCTGAGATGGTGT
>JGI20213J14113_1000348_pt1 | contig 10356 bp, 12 predicted proteins | sample WetSurMetagenome_3_FD_14113 | JGI IMG/M metagenome (IMG submission 14113) | reverse complement strand
AGAAATCAGTATTTACATATACTGTATCTGGCGGAGTAAAACTATCTGGTAGCAGTACAAATCTTAAGAAGAGAATATACTTAGTATCTGGTGGAGTAAAACTATCAGGTGCTGCTCTTGTATCTACACAAAATCAATACTACTGGACATTTACTGGAGGATTAAAACTATCTGGTAGTAGTACAAATTTAAAGAAGAAAGTATTTAGTACATCTGGTGGAGTAAAACTATCAGGTACTGCTACTACTTCTAAGAAATCAGTATTTACATATATTGTATCTGGTGGATTAAAAACATCAGGTGCTGCAAATGTATCTGAAATAGATGTATTCGTAGTATCTGGTGGAATAAAAACATCAGGTAGCAGTACAAATCTTAAGAAGAGACTATATCTAGTATCTGGTGGAGTAAAACTATCTGGTACTGCTGATCTAGTAGAAATAGATATTGGAACCACTACTGGTGGAGTAGTAGTAGTGGGTAGTAGTACAAATCTTAAAAAGAGAATATACCTAGTATCTGGTGGGTTAGTAATATCAGGTGCTGCTACTACTTCTAAGACTGTTGTAAAGACTTATACAGTATCTGGTGGATTACTAGTATCCGGTACTGCTGATTTAGCTGAAATAGATTCTTACACAGCATCTGGAGGATTATTACTTTCAGGTGCTGCTGATTTAGCTGAAATAGATTCTTACACAGCATCTGGAGGATTATTACTTTCAGGTGCTGCTGATTTAGTTGAGATAGATTCGTATACAGTATCTGGTGGACTGTTACTATCAGGTGCTGCAACTACTTCTAAGAAATCAATATTTGCATACACAGCATCTAATGGAGTACTAGTATCAGGTGCTGCTAATTTAGTAGAAATAGATACATTTGCTGCATCTGGTGGATTGTTAGTATCAGGTGCTGCTAATTTAGTAGAAATAGATACATTTGCTGCATCTGGTGGATTGTTAGCATCAGGTGCTGCAACTACTTCTAAGAAGTCAGTATTTACATACACTGTGTCTGGAGGATTAAAACTTTCAGGTGCTGCTACTGTAAGTAAAACAAGAATATATCTAGTATCTGGAGGATTAAAACTTTCAGGTGCTGCTACTGTAAGTAAAACAAGAATATATCTAGTATCTGGAGGATTAAAACTTTCAGGTGTTGCTGGATTAGTAGAGATAGATATTGGAACTACTACTGGTGGAGTAGTAGTTTCGAGTACTTCTTTAGTTGGCAGAACTGTAATTCGTTCAGGTTCTGGTGGAATTGAATTATCAGGTTTTGCATATGTTTCTACTCAAGCACAACAAAGTTGGGTAGCTGTAGGAGGATTAAAACTATCAGGTAGCAGTACAAATCTTAAGACTAAAATCTTTACAGCGTCTGGAGGATTAAAACTTTCAGGTGCTGCTGATTTAGTCGAAATTGATTCTTTCGTAACATCTGGAGGACTATTACTATCAGGTACTGCTACTACTTCTAAGAAATCAGTATTTACATCTATAATATCTGGTGGACTGTTATTATCTGGTAGTAGTACAAATCTTAAGAAGAATATATATCTAGTATCTGGTGGAATAAAATTATCAGGTGCTGCTAATCTAGTAGAAATAGATATTGGTACCACTACTGGTGGATTAGTAGTAGCAGGTAGTAGTACTAATCTTAAAAAGAAGATATTTACAACATCTGGTGGATTGTTAGTATCAAGTGCTGCAAATATATCTGAAGTAGATTCATATACAGCATCTGGAGGATTACTACTTTCAGGTGCTGCTGATCTAGTTGAGATAGATTCGTATACAGCATCTGGTGGACTACTGCTCTCAGGTGCTAGTACTAATCTTAAGGTTAAGACATTTACAGCATCTGGTGGACTACTGCTTTCAGGTGCTGCTGATCTATCCGAGATAGACATTGGAAGTACTACTGGAGGAGTAGTCCTTTCAGGTACTTCATTAGTTGGCAGAACTGTAGTTCGTTCAGGATCTGGAGGTGTAGTTCTTTCAGGAATTGCTCCTTCTTATATATTCACAGGATTTGTAGTTCGTTCATTTACTGCATCTGGTGGATTATTATTAAGTGGATCAGCTACTACTACTTCTCAATACAAATATTCTTATACAGGTGAACAAGGATTAGTAGTAAGTGGTTCCGCTACTACTTCCTATACTAAGAACTATGAAGGTTCTTCAGGAGTAGAATTATCTGGAATATCAGAAGTTTCCATAATTAAGGTAACTTCCGGTAATAATGGAATTATTATTTCAGGTGATAGTTTAGATGCTAAGAGTAAGAATTATGTAAGTAGTCAAACATTAGTAAGAATTACAGGTAGCGCAGTTATACGAATTATTCGTAAGGCTACTATTAGTGGAGGATTAAGATTATCCGGAGTTGCAAATACTACCCGTTATGTTATAAGTAGGTGGGTAGGTTCTGGTAGAGTTAGAATAGGAGGTTCTGCTACTTGTTCTAGAAATGCAATTACTAGATATTATCAAGGATTAGGTGGAATAGAAATATCTGGTAATGCAAGAAGTATATGGAACGATAATTCCACTAAAGATTATGTATTCTTTACATTGTATATGGATCAATCTAAACCTTTTGAATTATTAGTACAGGGTACAGAAATATTTGAACTGGGGATAACCAAACAAGCTTCATCTACTTTAAATATGGAAAATTCTAGAACATTTGAATTACCACTTATAAGGCGTATGTAGGAATTTACTATGGTTACGTGCGTTCAAGAAATTCATTTAGGTGACATTGGAACAATTTTTGAAATAGAACTTAAAGATTGTTTAAATGTATTGAATATATCTGCTGCTACTGTAAAGGAAATTATTTTTCAAAAACCTACAGGTGTATCAGTTACTAAAACTGCTGTTTTTTCGACTGATGGAGCAGATGGAAAAATCCGTTATGTAACGGTATCTAATGATTTAGATATAGTAGGTACTTGGAAAATTCAGGCTAAAGTAGTGTTACCTACAGGTACATGGTCATCTAATATAGATAAATTTAAAGTCTACTCTAATTTGTAGGTTATCCTATACGATTCATTATGCTACTATTATGGAGAAATCCCTGTGTATAGGAGAAAGATAGAAATGAATGCTTCTACTTCATCTCCTACTTCAGTTAAAGTATCTGCTGATGGAGTTAAAATAGGATGGACTATTTTAGCCGCAGGGGCATCTATAGGGTTAGGATTATATATTGCTACTATAGTCACTCCTATTAAGAAAGATTTAGAAACACTTACAAATTCTCTAAATGGTTGCCAGCAAGGTCAAACTAATTTAGCTAATACCGTACTAGCTCATATTTCTGAATCCAATGTAAAATTAGAAAATATTAAACAAGAGCAAAAAGAATTATGTAATAGAATGAAAGCATGTGAGCATAAATAATTAAAACATCACTAAATTTTTTACTATACTATCAGTAAGGAACCTATATGAATGAATTTTACAAAGGAGATCTTCAAATGAAAGGAAGTATTCATATAGATTATCATAAACACACTGGCTCTTTTCCTAAAAAACTTCTATACTCTTTGAAGAATATGCCTATTCCTCAAGGAGTGATAGTAATGGTGGCTTTAGGAATAACAATAGGCACTGCAATGGCAGATGGTTTAGATATTATTAGTAAAATTTCTGAGATACTTAGCATTATTAGTTCATTCGGATTAGGTCTTGTATCTCTATGGATGTTAAACATTCCCGCCGTTGCTCCTACACACGAAATATCTAATCATAAAGGTATATTTGTAAGAGTATTAAATTATGCGATTATTTGCATAATGGTTATAAATTTATTCCAAATCTTTGATTATCCTGATTCATCCTCTATAGTAATTTTTAATGTAGCCACTATCTTTTTCATGTTATTTGTGTTCCTAGTATCCCTTCAAATTTTTGTGGATAAAAAGAAATAGGTTATATTATGCGCGACATAGATTTTTTAGTAGTTCATTGTGCTGCTACAAAAGCTAAAATGGATGTTGGTGCAAAAGAAATAAAAAAGTGGCATTTAGACAGAGGATGGGCTGATATTGGGTATCATTATGTTATTCGACGTAATGGTGAAGTAGAAAAAGGTCGTCCTGATGAAGTTCCTGGTGCTCATGTTGCAGGGCACAACAAAAATTCTTTAGGAATTTGTTTAGTAGGTGGGATTGATGACGATGGTCATCCTGAGCCTAATTTTACAGAAGAACAATTTCAGGCTTTAGAGACTTTGTTAGATGAGCTTTTAGTTCAATATGACTTAATGGAAGATGCTATTCTAGGACATAGAGATTTTCCTGGTGTAGGAAAGGCATGTCCATCATTCGATGTTCGTAAGTGGAGAAAAACAGGGAATGTAGAACTCTATTAAAGGAGTTGCTATGTCAGAAGATTCTTTAATTTCTGAAACTGGAGAAACAGCGGAGCAAATTAAAGCTAGATGGACTAATCGTAGACGTATGGCTTGGGTTAGTCTTATTACTATTATTGTTCTAATTCAAGAAACAATTTTTCTTGGAATGGGGATTTCCGAATCCAAACTAGAGGCACTTTCTTCGGTTATTAATACAGGTATTTTTGTATTAGCAACTTTAGTAGGTGCGTACATGGGACTTGCTACATTTGCAGAAGCGGGATTTTGGAAAACTAGGAAATAAATATGAAGCTATTATATTCTACAATGTTAGGTATTAATGAGCTTAAAGAAGTGGAATATTGTAGTAGTTGTATGAAGTACTTTAAAGAAGTAAAAAATCCCGCTAAAATTACTGTGCATCGTTATTATCCTTGTACATGCAAGAAATACGATTTTTTAATTCCGGAATTTGAATACCTTTCTCATATATGGGAGTAATCCACAATGACAATGTTAGATATTAATCTAGAAGTACAGCAAGCCATAGCGCCTCAGGTAAAAGATTCTGATGGAGCCGTAAATGGTAGTTCTGTCAGTCTTTCTGATAATCTGTCTGCTGTAGTCGTATTTTCAGTTGGTACTCTTACTGATGGTTCTATGACTCCTTCAGTTGAAGAGTCTGATGATGGTGGAAGTACTTGGGCAGCAGTTGCAGCCGCTGATCTTCGCGGCACTTTAGTTGCTGTTACTACAGGCAACGATCCTAAGATTCAACAGGTTGTTTATCAAGGCGAGCTTGGCATGATTCGTCCAGTCATTACAGCAGCAACTACCACTGATGGTGGCCCGATTGCTGCATATGTAATTCTTGGTGACGAGAAACAGGCTGGTGGATCAGTATTTATTACCTGATACCTTAGGTCCAGGGCTCTCCTTGAGAAGCCCAGAGTAATAAACGACCCTCCCCCATCGTTTATTGCACTCCTGGTGGAAGTCCAGGACTTTTAAGACTGCTGCTTAGATGATGGGCAGCAGTCTTTTTTTATCCTGTAAAAACGGTTTCTTGATCTTCAGGAGAATAAGAAATTACTTCTGCTTTAACATGGTACCATGCACAATTTAATGGACCATATATTTTTTCTACTTGAACTGTATATAAAGGAATAACATCTCCTTCGTTTACAGGTTCAAATAATTCTGACATTCCTATGTATTCAACGTATTGTTTATAGAAATGTTTTTCTATGTGTAAAGGGATAATTTTATTGAATACTGCTTTATGGGATTCAAATAAATTTGGATCTCTAAGAAGTTCTGGAGTGATATAAAATTTACCAATTTGTCTTGTAATGTCCCTGTCTGTCATGCAGTCCCCCTATATGAACCCTGTGCTGTGACCCTATTACAGGGTCTGTAGCACGGAGAAAGCTTAAAGCAATAGCAGTGTACTGCCCCTACGGAGCGTAGCTTGTAGACCCTCTAAACTTGCAAATCCCTAATTTCAGGTAATCGTTCTTTAGATATAACCGCTTGTTTTGTATTAAGAATATACAACCATTCTTCTCTATCTTCATAGTATTCATCCACTGCTTTTTTAGCACCTGGACACGAACTAAATCCGTAGTCGTCAAATACAATAATTCCTTTTTCAGATAATCTAGGGGTTATGTATTCACAGCAATCTAATACAGATTGATAAATATCTACGTCAACGTGAGCAAACGCAATTTCTTCATTTGTGTTAGGAAATGTTGTAGGAATTAATCCTTTATAAAAAACTACATCTGATCCAAATTCTCTAAATAATTGAACAACTAATCCTAAATTAGTATCTTTAAAATCTCCTTTTTTATGGAGATCATATTTTTCATTTACTTCTGGCATTCCTTCAAAAGTATCAAACAAACGTAGTATTCTTTTTCTTTCAAGAATATGAGCTAATAAAAGAGCTGACCCTCCTTTATAAACTCCACATTCGTAAAATACTCCAGTAGTCTCTAAGGCCTTATTTGCAAGATCGTACAACACTTTACATCTTTTATAATCTACTAAAGTGTATAATGATATTATTCTATGAATTTCATTAAATGATTTCATTTTAGTCCTGAAAAGTTACGCTAGTAGTACACTTGGATAGTGCTGTAGCAAGCTATAACAGCCGATTTAAGACGGTTAAACTTGTAAGCAATAGCAGTGTACTACTAGCGCATGGATAACACGGCTAACCGTGTAATTTTATTTAAGTCTTACTTGTAAAAATGATTTTAAATTTTTACAATATTCAGGTTTTTCCATTCCTATTTCTTTTTCTATAGAATTTCCTAATTTAAATACACAGTAACCACTTTTTTCATTGTAATGATCACATATGGTTCCAGTTCTAAAATTAAAACAAAAATCTTCATCAGGAACCACTATTGGCATATAAACTTGGCGCATGTGCATCATAATTAAAATTCACCTTTAGCAAATGCTGATATTAATGCAGGAGTGTCAGTACCAAATCCACAAATATCTAACATTCCTGGATCATTAGGATCTGCAATGGTGAATCCAGTAGAACTAGTTGCACACACAATTAAACGAGAAGAACGTCCCATATCATTACGATATTGCTTTAATCTTTCAGATGGGTGACCTTTCACACCCATCCATGTTTCGTTATCCGTGTAAATAATGAACGTATCTACAGGGAGCTTATTTGTTAATGCCCATTGCATCGGTAATGCACAATCAGTTCCGCCAAAATTATTTTGGCGAGTTTTACGGAGTACATCTTCCAACATATCAGTTTTATTGATTGCTAGATCCTTGTAAAAGCTTGCAAATCCCATAATTTCATAATGAGGTTCTGTACGAGCAGTTACCATTGCCATACATGCAGAAATTTCTGCTGCATTAAGTATGCTTACTCCAGACACACTGCCCCAAGACATGGATCCCGATACATCTAAAGATATTAGTGTGTTTAGATTAGTAGGCTCCACATTTTCAAACGATTTATAAAATGCACCTTCTAATGCAGAAACAATTTGTTGGACAGGTCTCCATTCCAAAGATCCTTTAATGCCTTGTCCACCTTTATACGTTTTGTATGCGACTAAAATATTAATCGGATGTAAACGAGACTTATGAATATAATCCTTATCCTCAAATTTAGACATCACATACTTAGTTGCATCACTTAACGGTGCAAGCAATCCTATGGAAGTCATTTTTGCCAAATTCCGCATTAGAGCAGTCAGTGGCAAATTAGGTAGCAATGCTTCCCAAATTTCTGCATGGCTCTTCCACTCGTTGGGAACCATTTCATGTGTCAATTTGTAGGCTGCAATAATCTTAGCAGCATCTTTAACAGTAGACACATGCTTAATCTTTTCTACACCTTCAAGAATAGAAATTTCAGGTGGAAGATTAATATTTTGAAATGGTACCCAAATTTTATTTTTTGGGGTAGTCTTCCATTCGTCTTTCTTATCTAAAGCATTTACATAAGAGACAAAGTTTTCTCCATCATACTTTATCTTGTCAGTTGCATATCCAAACACCATAGCTTGTTCATTAGTAATGGGAGTTGGATGTGCTATACGAAGCATATCTCGTTGAGACATACCCTCACGTTGCTGATACTTAGCAATATGGTAAGCTAACTGCGTAGCTGATTTATATTGATACCATCTACGAATTGCTTTAATTAAGCTACGACCCATGCCTCGCATAGTACGCACGTACTTCCAGAAAGTGAACAAGTGCGTAGGAATACGAGCTACTTTATCTAAATTCGATAAAGCATACTGACGAGTAGTTACACTGTCAGATGCTGCACATAAGGCCAGCGCATAAAGTGCTGGATCATTTTTTGCAGCAATTCCTTTAGAAGAAATTTCTATAATAGTATCTACTGCTTTTTTACCATCTTGCTGGATGCATTTCTTTACAACGTCGATGTTCTCAAAAGCATGATCCTTCTTTTCTACGTAATAGGTACCAGAAGCAGCACCTATAATTAGGAATCTACGAAATTGATCCCATGCGGTGATACAAAATACATAGCCCCCTGCTGCATTTTGCTTCATCTCAGATTCACGACCGCGTATCGGACGGTCCTGAGGAGTAATATTAGGACGAGTTAAAACATCGTAATCCTGAGACATTATATTCTCCTATTATGAATAAAAAAGCCCTGTATAAGGGCTTCGTTTTAAAAGTGAGCTAGTTAGACGTAACTCGGGATTGATCATCCCGAATGATAACCGAGTTACTTTTGGCTCACAATTTAAAACGAGCTAGTTAATTTAAAATGGGGGATATCTTAGCAGGATAACCCATTTCATTTGGCTCGTTTATTTTAGGTCTGAGCTAATTATCGAATTTGGATAAAAGCGCTCTACCGGACTGAGCTACATATATGTGCCACTGAGCTATTGATGAAAACATATATGACAGGATTTGAACCTGCGACCTCTCCATTACAAGTGGTAACCCAAACTACAACGGCTCAGATTTACTGTTTGCTTCCCGCTCCATTGAGCTAGTTAAGTGAACTAGGCGCAGGGTTTGAACCTGCTAATCATCTTTCGATAGATATATAATCCGATAACCTAATTCATTCGGCTCAAGTTATTTATTTGAACTAGTTTTAATAATCTGGATTCCTGTAACTAGCCGTGTTACAGATATTTGTGGCGATAATCCTGATTATGTCGGCTCAAACTTTAAAATGTCGGACAAATTATCGAAAATAGTTAATTGGTCAATTGATCTACCATTGATCTATACTTACGTTTCCATAAGTAGCAGGACTTGAACCTACAACACACTGAGTATGATAACCTATTCTCTGCGGTCCGACTTTATTTACAAAACAATTATACCTGTGGTTTATTTTGTGTAATTAAGTTAATTTCCTTTTTACGATCATTCCAAGATCCATTGCACACAGCATATCTTTGATCTTGTCTAGGGAATTCGTTAGCTAATGCTTCCATGCATCTAGCAATAAAATCCCGTTTTTGTTCGTTTTTACCTGGCTTGGGAATTGGCATAGTATTTACTGTTTATATAGTAGCAATATACCGAGGAATTTTACAAGCATTATTTAAAGAAATTTCCTGCTGCTTCCTTAACGGAAACTTTCCCTGTAATTAAAGCATCAAATAAGCATTTGCCTTCAATTAAAAATTGCCTAATTTTTTCTTCTACGGTGTGTTTCGTTATAAAGTGGTAATAATACACACGTTGAGTTTGTCCATGTCTATGTACTCTTTTTTCTGCTTGCTTTTGCCATATAGGTCTGTCAGTAGGTTCCCAAAAGACTACATAGTTAGCTGATTGGAGATTTAATCCTGTACTACCAGATGCAATATTAGCCACTAAGATTTTTATTTTAGGATCAGATTGAAATTTCTTGTATGCAGTAACAGAGTCATCTTCATTTGTAGAATTTATTGCTGTGAATTTTACTTTCTTTTTCTTTAAAAAATCACAAATAATTTCACCGCTTTTATTAAAGATATGAAAAATAATTAATCGAGAATTTTTAGGAATATCATCTAATATTTCTTCTAATGCATCTAGTTTTTCAGTGTGAGAAAAAGTAAGTTCTTGCTTTATATCTGTTTCAGGATCCTTAACATATAAAAATCCTGAACATATTTCTCTCCATTTCACATAGTAGTTTTCTCTAGATAGTCCATCTATGGCAGCATTCATACTTTCAAGAACAGTTTCTCTATAGAACTGTAAAGCATCGTCTGCTAAACGTAATGGAACTACTGTATGTACAACTGGAGGAAGATCAGCAAATTCTTTATCTTCGTATCGAATACTTTTATTTTGAAGAATTTTATTTAGTAATTCTTCTTTTTTAACATCAAATTTATAATCATAGCCTCCCCAGTGATTCTTTTTTTGAGTAAAAAAGGCTGCTCTGAAAATGCTGAGAGTAGTTCCTAGAGTTTGTCCCCTATCAACCAA
>JGI20213J14113_1000347_pt1 | contig 10370 bp, 12 predicted proteins | sample WetSurMetagenome_3_FD_14113 | JGI IMG/M metagenome (IMG submission 14113) | reverse complement strand
TTCTTGCTCAAGATACATCAGCATTGCGGACTGCTAAGCCCTAAGATTTCAACTTAAACACGAAAGAGGGAAAACTTTTAATGAGATATATGTGCGTGGGGCATATTTTCTTTCCCGGTTTTTTATTGGGATAGGATTGTTTTACCCGAAAACATTTAGACCTGTCGATCTACTCGGTGTATTTAGGAAAATCAAAGGGGATATTTATGAAATGCAGGTAATTATGGGCGGGAACAAAGAAACACAGGTTTGTTGTAGACCGGTATGTCTGAGGGTAAACCAAGAGGTGGCAAATGCAAGACGAAGGAGACTGAAGAAAACCTCACGGGAAAGGGGAAGGACCCCGAGCCAGTTTCATTTACTATTGGCAGACTGGACATTAATGGTCACCAATGTGCCTGAAAAGTGGCTTCCTCCAGAAATGGCAAGACCTTTTTATAGTCTGGGCAGATTGAGCTTCTGTTTAAACAGATTAAAACGGTTCTGTGCATTCATAAGTCCGATACAGGCAAGGAAAACAGGCTGCGCTGTGAAATATATGGCAAATTGATCATGGCAGTAATGATTCACCGGATCCATGCCGATATCAATATAAGGCTTTGGAATAGCAAACACAAAGAACTGAGAATAGAGAAACTATATAAAAGAATTCAGGAACGTGCCTTTATTATTTTGGATCTACTCCTGAGTTCCGTGCTAAAGGCAATAAGTTATTTGCAAGAAGAGATACCAAGGCTGATAAAGAATTGCATGAAGTCTCACCAGCGATCTCGAAGGTCAACACTTGAAATAATTGAGTATGGCCCATGTCAAATTAGGAGAATGGCGATGATTCAATCCGCTTAAGTTAACACCTATGGGGCTTGCCCGTGGAACTCTGATAAGGTGTTAGATATAAAAAAATCATCGTATTGCAAATAGTTTTTTAGTATCACTTTTTCCCGTGGATTAAATGGTTCCCAACGAACATTTTGTTGATTAAGGATGATTGCTTTTACACGGGGCGCAGACCAAACGAGCCCCAGCTCAGTATTATTCCATGACCAACGATTAGGATTATCTTTAAGCTTGGTTTCTTCAATCGGGATATAACCTTCATGAGTTTTAACCAATTGCTTCACTTCATGACGAAAATCCTTCCAACTGTTTGTATTGTACAAGTTGCCTGCAACCATTACCGTTATAAATGCAACAAAGGTCAATATACCAGTTCTGTCTAATTCGCTTTTGAAATACCAAACTAGGATTGCCCCAATTAAAAGAACAGGCAATAAGGTTATAGATAACGTTCTGCTTGCAAACGAGACGACTGCAGAAACGCCGTGATCAACAAATAACTTGAAAAGGGCATATATTATTAACGGGGATACAGCAGATATGATTATACGATGACTTTTCAGTATTAATCCAATAGTGTATACCACAATAAAGCAAGCAGCTGCCATGGCTTCGGGGTTTATAAATGGTGCTATTAATCCATAAATAAAATACTCTCTGTTGGCAGCATCACGAGGATTAATTATAGAATAAAGAGAAATCGCTGATACTATAAAACACAATGAAAGTGTGCTAACAATTATAACTTTTTGTTCCTTTGATTTATAGTAATATAGTCGCACAAAACAAATAACTGAATATATTAATGCAGGAATTAACGCGCTTTCATAGAGACGTGAAAAAATAATTAACAAAACCCAAAGTAAAAAACCATCCATCAAGGTTAGAATATTTCTTCTAAGTAAAATAAAAATAATTGGCCACGATATATTGGCCATAACATGATGTTCGCCAGCTAAGACATAGTCAACTGAGAGATTAATAGCCACCAGACTAGCAAGGAAGTATAGTAATAATGCCTTATTTTCATCACGTAAGGCATAGATACAAATCAAAAATGAAATAAGATACGGAAGGTAAATACCAAATGCAAACCACCTGATTAGAATTGAGATATCATTTATTCCTAACCTGACAGCCAGCACCAGGGGCCACTCCGTTAGATAGTTTGCAAATTGGCGAGACCATGCAATATATGTAAAATCCTTGCTATCTAAAATACTACAAAAGTAATGGACGCCGTCAGCTGATAGATGTTTATCGGCATAAAATGAGTTAATGAGCGAAAGAGAAATAAACAAAAACAGAAGTGGGAAAATGAATCTTCCTGAGTTGCAATCGGCATGCGTCATTTTCCTGGGGTCTAATGGTTTGCCCAATGATGTAGCGAAACTCTTGCCATAAGCCGCCTGTTGTACAGAATCAGTCTGATCATGCATCGGCTACTCCTAACGTTAGCGTTGGTTTAAACCCATAAGTATCTCTAAAAGATTCGATGATTAACCCGGCGGATAAAGTCAATAATCCTCAGAAATCTTGCCCTCCATGGGAAAAAAACTGCCTCCAGGACTATTTTCTTCGATAGTTTAGAAGCCCCCGATGCCCTCTCATAAAAAATGATAGGAATTTCACTCACGCTGAAGCCCGTAGTTGAAATGCGGTATGCCATCTCAATCTGAAAAGCATAACCTTTGGAACGGATAGCATCTAAGTTCATAGACTCAAGGGCTATTCTGGAGTAACTCCTGAATCCGCTTGTCAGGTCCGTCAACTTCAAGCCAAGAATCGCAGACGTGTAGTTATTTCCGAACTTCGACAACAGCAGCCGTCTGAAATCCCACCCTAGTACATTAATCTTTCCATCCAGGTAGCGCGATCCTATGACCAGGTCGCGGCCTTTCTCCATTTCTTTAATAAAGGAGGGTAATGTGTCAGGATCATGCGAGTGATCAGCGTCCATCTCTATGAAATAATCGTATCCCCTATCAAGAGCCCATCTGAAACCTTCTATATAAGCCGTTCCCAAGCCAAGCTTATTGGCTCTCTCGATGAGAAACACCCTATTGTCCACTGCCATTATTTTTTTGACAATCCCGGCTGTTTCGTCCGGGGAGCTGTCGTCAACCACAAGGATATCGAAACCGGCATGTTTTAAAACAGAATCGATAATAAGAGGAAGAGTCACTCTTTCATTATAGGTAGGGATGATAACGACGGCGTTCTTCATAAAGAAGTATACTTGATGACGCGGATGAATGAAAAGACCGGAGACTCCTTGACGCGTTGACTACGGGAATAAAAGCTCAGAGGATCGCGCTATTTTTTATCCCCTCTAAATTTAGGCCATTGATTATATCCTATGGCTGGGTCATTTGATTTATATTTATAGATTTAACGTAAGGACCGCAGGTTAAAGTTAGACTCTCAATAACTTCCCAGTTCTATCCATAGAATCCTGCTATAATTATGCGTAGTATACAGATAAAAAAGAGAAGCGGATTAATAAAAGGACATGAAAGTTCTAATCAATAAGACGATACTATGGGTTTTTGTATTGTTTGTCTTCTTTATTTACTCTAATGTATCATGTCTTTAATAAGATTGAAGGTTGTCTTGTCCTTGATAAAGTCCTTGATGGCGATCAGAATATTCTATGGGAAGGTGCTGAAGCTGGTGCGGAAATTAGAAATCCGATGCCACCTTTTTAAAAATATAACCAAATGGCAAGAGGCTTCAAGAGGGGCACATCGTAACGAAATATTCTAATGATTCCCGCCGCCGGCAGGCTTATGCCAAGCTGGGTTACTATCTGGCGATATTATTGCCGACGCTCGCCTATCTCATTATAGGTCATGTCCGATGGGCGACAGCCCATTCCGGGCAATCCGAGTGGCATGTCACGACGGTGCTGCTTCAGGCCGTTCTGCTTCTTCCCTGTTCGTATGGGGCGCTGATGTTCGCGGGGATGCTGGCGTTCGGCCCGCCGCGCGACCGTCGGCCCGCGCCGGACTGGCGTTGGGATCCCGAGACCACGTTGATCGTGGCCTACGTCAGTCGCGGGCAGAACGTAGAGGCACTCCGCCGGGCATCAACCGAGACACAAACACTGCTCGACTTGCTCGGCGTGCGTTACACTCTTGAAGCGGTCACGGATGTTCATGTTTCCGCAGAGAATAGACTGGCGGCAACCAGTGGTGAGGTCTTCTATTACACCGTGCCGGATAACTATCAGACGGCCCGGCAGGCCCGCTTCAAGGCCCGGGCGCTGCAATACCTTTTGGAGCAGCGGACCGCTCGCCTTGCCGGACGAGAGTACGCGGAGAACATCTGGGTGCTGCACCTCGATGAGGAAAGTATAGTCACCATCGAGTGCCTCCAGGGTATCGCGGACCATCTCACCCGATATGACCTGCGTCAAACGCCGGGCGCGATCGGCCAGGGGGAAATCCTTTACAACTCCGGCCGTTACGGACAGTATCCCTTGATCGAGGCTATCGACTCCATGCGCACGGGCGACGACCTCGGACGATTCCGCCTGCAATTCCAGTGGTGGCATCGCCCTGTGTTCGGCATGCACGGAAGTTTCATCCTGACGCCCGCCCGGCTCGAACGTGAGGTGACTTGGGACGTGGGCGGGTACGGTTCCATCACCGAGGATGCCTACTTCGCTATGGTCGCGATGGAGCGTGGCATTCGCTTCGACTGGGTCGACGGGTTCATCCGGGAGCAGTCGCCGTTCTCGCTGGCGGATTTGATTCAGCAGCGCCGGCGCTGGTTCTGCGGCCTGGCGCACATCGCGCGCGATCCATCGTTGAAGTGGTCTACCACGCTCGCCCTGAGATTCTCGCTGTTCTTGTGGCAGTTTAGTTGGCTGGGCTGGATCGCCGGGGCGGTGTATCTCGCGCAGAGCCTGACGGGTGAGACCACCAAATGCCCGTATGGTCTCATGCTGTTGACCACGCTGTGCGGAGGATTCTTCGGGGCGGCATATGTCGTAGGCGCGTACCGCAATGTGTTGCATGCCCCGTTATCGACGGCCGGAAAAATTGGAAACGTGGCGTTTTCGTTCATCGCCTGGGCGTTTTCGTTCATCGCCTGGCTGCTCCTGTTGCTGTCCATGGTCGAAGGAGCGGCCGTCGTGTACGCCATGATCCGNCCGGTTCAGCACTTCTATGTCGTGGCCAAGGACTGAACATGTGCTGATAATATGTCGATCCACGGTTGTCCGATTCCACGCCCCGGCACCCGTCACGTCGGTCCGTCAGTTGAAGGGACAGCTATTTATTTCGATTTAAAGGACCCTCTATACACAAATCCCGGCGAATTTAATACCGGATGTACTATTCAACAATTTTGATTTTTGCCTGGTGTTTCTTTGCGGGTATTGTATGGAATCAGCGCTGTGCGTGTTTGAAAAATAAGAAAAGATTCGGAATTTTGACAGGATTTTTCTGTCACAGGTATAATTTAATACAGTCATGAAGATGAAACGTATCCTTATTCTTACAGTTATTGCAGTTGTTCTTGGAATCTCTGCCGGCACCTACCTTGCACTCACCATGGGCATACCATCCATTGAGGAGATGATGGACTATAAACCATCGGCCGGCACCAAGATATATGCTGACGATAATGTTTTCATCGGCGAACTCAAGGCAGAGAAAGGCATATTTGTACCGATAAACAAAATTCCTGAGCACATGATCAATGCTGTTATTGCGGTTGAAGATTCACGGTTCTGGAGACACAAAGGCATAGATTATCTTGCTATAGGAAGGGCGATTGTAAAAGATATCCTGCATGTGGGACTTAAAGAGGGTGGCAGCACAATAACCCAGCAGCTTGCAAAGGTCATGTTTCTCAGCTCGGAAAAAACATTTAAAAGAAAACTCAGGGAGGCAGCTCTTGCAATAAAGATAGAAAAGAGTCTTGACAAGAATGAAATCCTTGAACTATATCTGAACAAGATATATTTCGGACACGGTTCCTATGGAGTTGAAATGGCTTCAAGGACATATTTTGGAAAATCAGTAAAAGATATCACCCTCTCAGAAGCTGCCATGATCGCAGGTCTCATTAAGGCTCCAACATTATATTCACCATTCAATGACCTAACAAAAGCCAAGGAAAGGCAGCAGATTGTGCTTTTCAGGATGGAAGAAGAAGGCCTTATCAAAAGGTCTGAGAAGGATAATGCGCTGAGACAGCCCCTTCTTCTCTCAAACGTAAGAAAAGGCTTAGAGGCAAACAACTATTTCATAGATTATGTAAGGAAATATCTTGAGGAAAAATATGGTCTGGAGACCATATACAAAGGTGATCTCAAAGTATATACAACTCTGGACAGGATGGCACAATCTCTAGCAGCCAGGGCAGTCCAGGACGGGCTGAGAGAACTTGATAAGAGAAGAGGATGGCGTGGGCCTTTAGATCACAAGAAGGACATCGACATCGAAAAAGAGATGAAGACAAAAGAACTGGCAAGCGTTATTGCCACAAACCCAGGAGATATATCTTCCGGCCTTGTTCTTAAGGTAGCCAGCAGGGAAGCTTTGATCAAGACAAGAGGAATTATAGGAAAATTGTCTATTGAAGATGCCAGATGGGCATCAAAAACTATTGACACCAAAAAAGGCACGACAAAGGTTTTAAAAGATTTTACATTAACCCAGATACTTGCCCCTGGTGACGTCGTTAAGGTGAGTATTAAAAATATACGCGGCAGTATTGTTCAACTCTCTCTTGAACAGGATCCCGCTGTTGAAGGGGCGTTGGTGGCCATAGAACAGGATACGGGATTCATCAGGGCACTTATCGGAGGTTATGATTTTGTAAAAAGTGACTTTAACAGGGCTGTATATGCCAAACGCCAGCCGGGTTCTGCATTTAAACCGATTATCTACGCATCCGCCTTAGATCACGGTTACACCCCGGCAAGCATTATAATGGACGAACCGGTTACATATCCAGGCGGACTTAAAGGAGATTGGTCTCCTGCAAACTATGACCATAAATTTTATGGCCCTACAACTCTGAGGGAGGCTTTGACATATTCAAGAAATGTAGTGACAGTAAAACTGGTTGATGCAGTCGGCATAAACAATGTGCTGGAGTTTGCACGTAATCTAGGCATTCAGGGAGACATGCCAAGAGATCTTACACTGGCACTCGGTTCACTGAGCGTTTCCCCTCTTGAACTCGCCTTGTGTTACAGCGTATTTGCAAATCATGGCATGAAGGTCAACCCTATTGCAATTAAGTATGTCGAAGACTCAAAGGGCATACTACTCGAAAGTAACGAACCAGAGGCAGAAGAGGTTGTCACTCCCCAGACCGCTTTCCTTATTACCTCAATGATGGAAGATGTTGTGAAACATGGAACCGGATGGAGGGCAAAAGAACTCGGCAGAGCTGTTGCAGGAAAAACAGGCACTACAAATGAGTACAGAGATGCCTGGTTTGTAGGATACACTTCAAACCTTACCACTGCTGTTTGGGTAGGGTTTGATGATACTCGACCACTCGGTTCTCAGGAGACAGGCGCAAGGGCAGCATCTCCCATCTGGGTATCATTCATGAAGAATTTCCTGACCGGTGAACCTGAAGATTTTACTATCCCGGAAGGCATAGTCAGTCATACAATAGACCCGTCTACCGGATTCCTGACAAAGGACGAATCATCAGGTGTAAGGGAATATTTCAAGGCAGGCACTGAACCAAAACAATTTACCACATCTCCTCCTGTTCGTAAGACAAGGGAAAGAGATTTAAACCTTAATTTTGATTAACAGGTAAATGCTGCTGCTCTTGAATAATAAAGTTCAAGTTGCGATAAAAAATAACAATTTCCGCTGTAACCTATTGACTTTTTAAAATGAGGTTATGTAAGATAACTGCGATTTTATTCCTCAGAGGAGGTATTTTATGGAAGAAGTCCTTTTAATGGATCTTATCGTTAAACCCGATGTGATCCCTCACAATGTAACTCATGCCTTTCTTGTCTCAATCATCCTGATTGTTACCGCTCTTATGGTAAAAGGTTCCTTAAGTCTCGTGCCAAGAGGCCTCCAGAATTTTGTAGAAATGATCGTTGAGGCAATTTACAAACTTGTGGACGAGAATATAGGCCATCATTGGGGTAAAACATTGTTCCCATTCATATGTACCATATTCATGTTTATACTCCTCTGCAACTTTATGGGTCTTGTCCCGGGTTTTGCATCAGCTACATCAAATGTAAACACAAATGCTGCCATGGCAATCCCTGTATTCCTGACAACACATTTTTTAGGCATTAGGGTTCATGGCGCTTCGTATATAAACCAATTCCTTGGCCCTATCCGTACATTAGCTGCCCTCCCGCTCATGATCCTTATGTTTTGTGTCGAGGTTATCGGTCACATCGCAAGGCCTATTACCCTGACAGTTCGGTTATTTGGGAATATGACAGGAAAACATATCATTCTCCTGGTTCTCGGAATAATTGCGCCTATGTTTGCTCCGGCCGTCATTTTAGGTCTCGGTGTACTTGTGAGCGTTGTGCAGGCCTTTGTCTTTGCATTATTGGCAACATTGTATTTAGCTGGTGCGGTTGAACACGCACATTAATTCAAAATATTTAATGAAAGGAGGAATAGAAACAATGAAGAAAACTTTAGGTCTTATTCTTCTCACTCTCACACTTATGTGGATTATGGCTCCTCTCTGCTTTGCTGAGGAGGCTGCTGCTGCAGCTACTGCTGGAAAAAGCTCAAATATCCTGTATTATGCACTGGCAGCGCTTGGTTCCGGTCTCGGAATCGGACTTGCAGCGCTCGGCACAGGCATTGGTCAGGGTATAGGTTTAGGCGGTGCCTGCGAAGGAGTTGCAAGGAATCCTGGTGCATCCGGTAAGATCACCACAACCCTTATCATCGGTCTCGCGATGATCGAGTCCCTCGCAATTTACGCACTCGTCGTCGTCCTCATTCTCATCTTCGTTAACCCGTTCGGCAAGCTCCTTCAGTAAGAACATACAGAATTCAAAAAGGGCAGGATATACATATCCTGCCCTTTTTTGTTGTTATTTAACCTGTTTTTATTTTCCGAAAAAATTCTTTGTGATGAGATGGCGGATAAGGTAGGAAATGATGTCTTTATGCCAGTCAAAATCAGCTTTCTGGAGCAACGGCAATACTCCGTCCCTCTTTGCAAGGTCCATAAGGAAATCAATCTGCCTGTCAGACAATCTCGAATATATCCTTCTGAGCATGGCGCCTGCCCTTAATTCAGGCTCTAACTTTTTCCTCCATAAGTGTTCATACTCATGGAATGCCTTTTCGCTGTAATCTTTATATCTGATTGCCTTTATAATCGACTGAACTGCGATCTCCGAACATAGCATTCCGAAATAAATTCCGCCACCCGTTGTAGTTTTAACTTGACCTGCTGCTTCGCCGACTATGACGAGCCTCTCAGCATAACTTTTCGGGATTCTACCGACCGGGATAGGACTGCATTTGGCATTATTGACATCTGATCTCATTCGCTCGGCAATAAAAGGATGCCGGATGAATCTCTTTAAAAAGTCTGCTGGATTTTTTTTCACAATAAGCCCTATTTTCGCAGATGCATCACTTGTCGGAACGACCCACGCAAAAGATCCAGGTGCAATCTTCTCCCCGAAATAGACCTCAACATCCCTGATGTCTTCCATGTTTACATCTTTCTGAATACCAAATAAAAAATTAGCAGGCTTCCTGAACATCTTATGCAGGGAATGCAGTTCAAATCCGGTTGCAATTACTCCCACCTTTGAACTGAAAACCTGTTCCCCTTCTTCTGTCTTTACTTTTATATTAAAAGCTCTATCGGTAATATTAATCTCTTCTGCTTTTGCATGGAGATGGGTTATTGCACCTTCTTTAATAGCCATTTTGTTGATCTGCTGGTCAAAGAGACTCCTGTTGACGATATAAGCTAATGGGGATGCAGACTGGTATCTGAGGTAGTCACCTGAAGGAGCAATTGCCCTTATTGAATCCACCTGTCTCAGGATAATTTCATCCGGCAGGTCAAATTTCTTAAGGCATTCAACACTTATAATGCCCGTACAATTCACATCCTTGCCGACTACAGGATTTCTTTCGAAAATAGCCACATCAAGACCTTCTTTTGCCAGCAAATACGCGGTATAACTGCCAATCGGTCCGGCTCCAACTACTATAAGGTCGTGCATTTTAGTGCTCATTTATAAATAGCCTCTTAAAACCATTATAAAATTCGGTTATAGTTTTCACAAATCTGCACCTTTTTTTCAACTGAAAAGAGACTTCAGCGGATTTTACGCAACTCATTTTGAAAGAACCCTAAGGTAAGGTCGTCATAAATACAGAATTCAATCAATTCAAGAGTACTGTCCGGATTTTCCTTGAGATACGTCACCGCCTCTCTTATTAGAATCATCGCACACCTGTCTTTGGGGAATCCGAAAATACCGGAGCTTATGGCAGGCAGGGATACGCTCTTTAAGCCTTTTTCTGATGCAATCTGCA
>JGI20213J14113_1000341_pt1 | contig 10429 bp, 8 predicted proteins | sample WetSurMetagenome_3_FD_14113 | JGI IMG/M metagenome (IMG submission 14113) | reverse complement strand
ATTGGAATGCGAGGAACACACCTTCTCGTGCTCTGTCTTCAGGAGCTAATTCCAAAAGATTTTTTCCGTTATAGGTAACTTGACCTTCAGTTACTTCGTAACCCTCTCTTCCAGCAAGAACCTGAGCAAGAGTACTTTTCCCGGATCCATTAGGACCCATTATTGCGTGAACCTCACCAGCATTAATTTTCAAATCAATTCCTTTAAGAATTTCATTTCCTTGTATACCTGCGTGCAAATTTTTAATCTCTAACATTTTTTTCCTTTTAATTTATAATTCCCTGATTGTAATTCCCACGAAAGTGGGAATCCATAAGTTTTGAAATAGATTCCTGCTTTCGCAGGAATGACATAGTTACTATCCCACACTTCCTTCAAGACTAACACTTAGTAATTTTTGTGCTTCAACAGCAAACTCCATCGGAAGCTCAGCGAAAACTTCTTTGCAGTAGCCGTTTACAATTAATCCGATAGCTTCTTCAGTGGAGATTCCTCTCTGATTAAGATAGAAGATTTGATCTTCGCCAATCTTAGATGTTGTGGCTTCGTGCTCAACTTTAGCTCCCGGATTATTTATCTCAAGATAGGGGAAAGTATGGGCGCCGCATTTATCACCGAGCAAAAGAGAATCGCATTGAGAAAAATTACGGGCGTTTTCAGCTTTCTTTGCAATTTTGACTAAGCCGCGATAACTGTTCTGACTTCTTCCTGCTGAAATACCTTTGGAGATGATTGTGCTTCTTGTGTTTTTTCCAAGATGGATCATCTTCGTTCCCGTGTCTGCCTGCTGTCGATTATTAGTTAAAGCTACGGAGTAAAACTCACCGACTGAATTATCACCTTGTAAAATGCAGCTTGGATATTTCCATGTAATAGCTGAACCTGTTTCGACTTGTGTCCAGGAAATTTTTGAATTGACACCTCTGCATGCGCCACGCTTAGTTACAAAATTGTAAATACCGCCTTTGCCTTGCTTATCTCCCGGATACCAATTTTGAACTGTTGAATATTTTATCTGCGCATTATCGAGGGCAATTAGTTCAACAACCGCTGCGTGTAATTGGTTTTCATCTCTGATGGGTGCTGTGCATCCTTCAAGATAACTTACATAAGCACCTTCATCTGCGACGATTAAAGTTCGTTCAAACTGTCCTGTGTTCGCAGCATTTATTCTGAAATAGGTTGAAAGTTCCATTGGACAGCGAACACCTTTTGGTATGTAAGCAAAGGAACCATCACTGAATACAGCAGAGTTCAATGCGGCATAAAAATTATCAGTATAAGGGACAACACTTCCAAGATATTTTTTTACAAGTTCAGGATGATTTTGAACAGCATCTGAAAAAGAGCAGAAGATAATTCCCATTTCATTTAGCTTATCTTTAAAAGTAGTTGCAACAGAAACACTATCGAACACCGCATCAACTGCAACACCTGTAAGTCTTTTCTGTTCGTCAAGTGAAATACCAAGTTTCTTATACACTTCAAGTAATTCCGGATCAACTTCATCTAGACTTTTTAATGCTGGTTTCTTTTTCGGAGCTGAGTAGTAAGATAAATCCTGATAATCAACAGGAGAATATTGAACATTTGCCCAATGAGGTTCTTTCATCGTTAACCAATGTCTGTAAGCTTTAAGTCGCCACTCGAGCATAAATTCAGGCTCATTTTTTTTGACTGAAAGCTGCCTTATAATATCTTCACTAAGTCCCTTTGGAAGAGTATCGGTTTCAATATCCGTAACAAAACCGTACTTATATTCTTTATTGGCAAGTTCTTCAATCTTTGAAATTTCGGTCGAACTCATCTTTTTCCTTGGTTAATATAACTTTTTATTTTTATAACAATTTTATCGTTTTGTAGTTCAAACATACATTATCTATACAAATTTGTCAAGATTAAATAACGCATAAAAACAATTAGAAGAAGTCGCTTTTTCTTCTTAATCAACACAATTTCTCAGATTGTATTTCATTCAGGATTGAATTAACTTTGAAACAAAATTTAATGCTGAAAATTCAGTGTTTTCTAACAGTTAAAATAATCTCAGAAAAGACTTAATAAGTGGAAGAAAAGGAACCTCAGCCAGAGACTCAAAAACAGCCAGCCTTAGGATATAAGCGTTACAGCAACCGCAGAAAACGCTATCATCACAAACCAAATCAACAATCACAATTTGAACGGGTAAAATCTTCATTTAAGAAAATTTCTATTGTTATCCCTCTTTATAATGAGGAAGAATCAATTATTCCCTTAAGCCACGAATTAAGAAAAGCATTGAGCAGAATAAATATTAATTATGAGGTGATTCTAATTGATGATGGAAGCACAGATTCTTCGCTTCAAAAATTAAAAGAAATTACAAAGACCGATAACAGGTTTAGATACTTGAGCTTCAGAAAAAATTATGGTAAATCAGCTGCATTGCAGATGGGATTTAAATCAGCGACTGGTGATGCAGTAGTTACCATGGATGCAGATTTGCAGGATGATCCGGGGGAGATTCACAGTCTTTTAAAGAAGCTGGAAGATGGTTATGATTTATGTTCTGGCTGGAAGAAAAAACGTCAGGATCCATTTATCAAAAAAATCTCTTCGAAGTTTTTCAACTTTGTTACACGAGTAATCAGTGGAATTAAAATTCATGACTTTAATTGCGGCTTGAAAGCATATAGAAAAGAAGTAGTTGAAAATGTAAAAGTTTATGGTGAGCTTCACCGTTATATTCCGGTGTTGGCAAAGTGGCAAGGCTACACCGTCACAGAAGTACCTGTTATGCACCACCCGCGCAGATACGGAAAAACAAAATTTGGTATCTCCCGTTTCTTCAAAGGATTTATTGATCTGGTAACCGTTACTTTTGTGACACGATACATAAAACGCCCAATGCACTTCTTTGGATTTCTTGGAGCAGTCGCGTTCTTCATTGGTATTATAATACTAGGTTATTTAACAGTTCTCTGGATTCAAGGTCATTCGTTGAGCAACAGACCAATGATTTTTCTCGGTATGTTGTTGATTATAGTTGGTGTTCAGTTGTTTGCTGTTGGTTTACTCGGTGAAGTAATCGTTCATAACTCAATGGATGATAGGGAATACGTAATAAAAGATAAAAGCTAGGATGGTAGATGTTTGAAGGTAGATGGATGATGGATAAAAACAATATTGAAATTAGGTGTAATGAAAAATTTTATTGTGATAACTTTCCAACCAAATTCTGAATCCCTGAGCAATCAAATTAGTGAATGATTTATTATAACAAATTCCATCTCTCATTTTCCATCATCCATTGTTAAGATGCACTACGATCCCATAAAGAATATTTTCGCTAATACTATCCGGAAGTTTCCTTTCCTCAGAATTCTTTTTTATAAAACTCTTGATTTAATGTTTCTTCGTTCCTGGTATGTTAGAAGAGAATTAAGAGAACTTAGAAAACACTTTAGCAGTGCTTACATTGATATTTATGATGCTGGTTCAGGTTTTGGTCAGTACACGTATTTTATGTCAAAGAAATTAAATCCTTGCAGCATCTTTTCTGTTGATGTCAAAAAGGATTGGATTAATGACTGCAGAGATTTCTTCAATCGGAAGGAAATTAAGAATGTCTCTTTCGCAGTCGAAGATTTAACAAAAATTACTCATCAGAATAAGTTTAATCTAATTGTTTGTGTTGATGTGATGGAACATATTCATGAAGATGAAATTGTTTTCAGTAATTTTCATAACGCACTGAAAAAAGGAGGATTTCTTTTAGTTAATTCGCCGTCTATCTATGGTGGAAGTGATGTGCATCATGAGGAAGAAGACAGCTTTATAGGAGAGCATGCTAGAGATGGTTACTCTAAAGAGGACCTCGAAGCTAAGCTTCACCCAATTGGATTTTCTACTTACAGATGCAAATACACGTATGGATTCTGGGGAGATAAAGCATGGCGGCTCGGCATTAAATACCCTATGCTTTTACTTAATATCTCAAAAATATTTCTTTTAATTTTACCTTTATATTATCTGTTAACATTTCCATTTACTTTGATAATGATGAGCCTGGACTTTACAAATGAAACTAAAACCGGTTCAGGAATAAATTTCATAGCAAAAAAAGAATAAACATTTCGGAAGATTATGGCAGCAAAAAAAACCATCAAGCAAATCAAAACCTCCAAAGAAGAACAACCGAATTTTTTCTCGTCATTTAATCTGAGTAAATACATTCCCGAGAAGTATCAGATTCCAGTATTTGTTCTCGTCATCCTTGCTCTTTTTGTATTCTTCTTTTCACCGCTTTATTTCGGTGGGAAGACTTTTCAATCTGGCGATATAATAACAAGTAATAGCTCCAAATCTTATGTCGAAAATCATACCGGTGAATATACTTTATGGAACCCATATGTATTTGGTGGAATGCCTGCTTATGCTCTTGCGGTTGGCTACAAATGGTTTAATTTGATTTATGTAACTGTTAATAGTGTAAGAGATGTTTTTAGCAGCCCGTTCGTTGTGGATTATGCTATGTGGACTTTTTACCTGCTGGCGCTCGCTTATACAATGTTTACGTTTTTTTACTTACAGACGAAAAACAAGCTAGTAAGTTTATTAGTGGCTGTAGCAACCGCTTTTAGTACGGGTTTAATTGTATTTTTATTCATTGGACATGTTACAAAGCTTACATCTTTATGGGTTTTCCCCGTTCTTTTTCTGTTGCTGTTTAATTTTCAAAAGAGAGTAAAATTTTTGGAAGTGCTTGTTCTTATTTTCTTCATGGATGTTCTCTTTCTAGGCTGGCATGTTCAGATTATATTCTACATCTTTTTTGCAGTAATGATTTATTTCATTTACTTCTTTTTAAGATCGTTTAGATTAAAAGATAAATTGCTTACACGGCAGTTATTAAAATCTCTTGGTGTCTTCGCATTAGCAGTAATAGTGGGATTGCTTATACAATCAGATAATCTGACGCAGGTTTATGAATACACACCATTTTCGACGAGAGGAACGGAAAGTATCATCGAAAAACAAACCGGTCCGACAAAACAAACAGAATCAGATTTTTACCAGTATGCAACCAACTGGTCCTTCTCTCCGGGAGAAGTTTTGACTTTTATTATTCCTTCATATTACGGATTTGGCAAATCAACTTACCAAGGTCCTTTATCACAAAACCAGCCGGTTGAAGTCAACACATACTTTGGACAGATGCCTTTTGTTGATGTGGCAATGTATATGGGTGTTATCATTTTCTTTCTTGCACTTTTTTCGATGATAGTTAACTGGAAAAATCCTTTGGTGAGATTCTTCACCATTCTATCTTTAATCGCATTGCTGATTTCTTTTGGAAGAACATTTCCTTTAATCTATGATTTGATGTTTAAATATTTCCCGTTATTTGATAAGTTCAGAGTGCCTTCGATGATACTTGTACTTGTCCAGCTTAGCTTTCCGATTCTTGCCGGATTGGGATTAATTAAAATTATTTCTTTAAAAGAAAATCCTGATGAAAGAATTTTAAAGTTAATCCGCAATACCTTTTATGTTTTTGGTGGAATCTTTGTTCTGACATTGCTGCTCGGATCACCAATTAAAGAATGGTTTATTGCAAGAGCCGCAGGTGATGCTGAAAAAGGTGCAAGGCTTCAGGCAATTCACGACTATATGGGTGATATTTTTGTTTCAGATATCCGTCTTGCTTTCTTTTTCTCAGCTGCAACATTTGGATTAGCCTTCGCCTTCGTAAAGAAAAAATTGAGTGCGGACTTGATGGTTATTGTTATTACAGTTTTAGTGGTGATCGATCTTTTCAGAATTAATTACCGTGGAGAAACATTCACAGAGAATTCAAGTATCGAGCAACTATTTAATAAACCAGATTATATTCAGGCAATTGAAAACGTTGGTGATAAGTCAGTCTATCGGGTTTTAAATTTGAAGCAGGATGGTTCGATTGGCTCATTGAATCAAAATTCGAATTACCTTGCATATTTTTTAATGTATGATATTTACGGCTACTCAGGAATTAAACCTAGAGCAATTCAGGATTACTATGATATTCTCGGTTCGCCAGCCAATCCAACGTTCTGGAGAATGTTGAATGTTAAATACATAATCCTTGATAAGGAAGTTAACTCTCCGGATCTGCAGTTAATTTATTCAGGAAATAAGTCTTTCGTTTATCTAAATAGAAGTGCATTACCAAGAGCTTATTTTGTAAATCAGGTTGCTAAAAAATCTGGATTAGAAATTATTAATTTCGTAAAAAATAATCAGTTCGATCCCGCTTACCTTGCTTTTACGGAGGAAGAAATTTCAGGTATAGAAGCACCTGACAGCACAGCATATGTGCGAATTGAAAAATTTGATAATGAGCTTATTAAGCTTGATGTGAATGCAAGCGGTAACAATTTTTTGTTTTTAGGCGATACTTATATGAGTGGGGAAACCAATTATAAATTATTCAAAGTTCACACAGGCTGGAAAGCTTTTATAGATGGAACTGAAACAAAAATATATCGTGCAAATCATGGCTTTAGAGGAATTGTTGTTCCAAAAGGAAATCATAAAATTGAATTCACATATCTGCCGGAGTCGTTTGTAATTTCTAAGTACCTATCGCTTACTTTCAGCTCATTAATAATTGTTGGATTGGTTGTAGGTATTTCATTTAATCTCAGGAAAAAAATCACGGGAAAATCGAAAGTTGGATGAGTCGCAGGTAAATATTAAAACGAAGATAGATTTCTCTTCTGACTCATTCAAAAAATATTTAGCTAATACGTCCTGGCTTTTCTTCGAGAGAATCCTTCGGATACTCATTTCATTCGTTGTTACCATATTTGTTGTCAGATACTTAGGACCAAAAGAATTCGGACTTTACAGCTACGCATTAAGTTTCTTCTGGTTGTTTGGCTCACTAAGTACATTGGGTCTCGAATCAATCACTACGAGAGAAATCGTTAAGTATCCCGATAAGAAAAATGAGATTAACGGCACTGTTTTTTTTCTGCGTATTGCAGGTAGTATCTCTGCAATAATTATAATCGCAATAACATTATTTCTAACCGGCGAAGAAACCTATACAGCAATACTCATACTTATTCTCTCCGGATCATTTCTTTTTCAATCATTCTCAGTGATCGAGTACTATTTTAGAGGAATAGTAAAGGCGAAGTATAATGCGTATGCATTGTCCGTATCGGTCATTCTATCCTCTGCATTAAAAGTAATATTTATTCTAATCAAAGCTCCACTGATTTATTTTGTTTACGCGGTCGTCTTTGAATACGCAGCTTTAGCTTTTGGACTTATTGCAGTTTATCATCATAATAAGCTCTCCATCTTTAATTGGAAATACTCAAAAACTCTTGCAGCATCATTGTTAAAAGATTCCTGGCCTTTGATGCTTTCCGGACTTGTGGTTATGGTTTATATGAGAATTGATCAGATTATGATCAAGAGTATGATTAATGTAGAAGCGGTTGGTTATTATTCAGCAGCGGTAAGACTTTGCGAAGCTTGGTACTTTATCCCCGTTACTTTATGCAATTCAATTTTTCCTGCAATTGTTAATGCAAAAAATGTAAGTGTAGAATTTTACAACAACCGGATGCAGAAACTTTACGACCTTCTAACCTGGCTTGCAATAGGCATAGCGGTTCCCGTAACAATATTTTCAAGTCAGATAATTCAGCTTTTATTCGGAAATGAGTTTACATCAGCAGCGCCGGTGTTAACTATTTACATTTGGGCGGGAGTTGCAGTTTTTTTAGGTGTGGCAAGCAGCCAGTATCTGATAAATGAGAACCTTACCAGATTGTCATTTAGCAGAACATTCGCGGGAATGATTATAAATGTAGTATTGAACTGGTATTTAATTCCAGTATATGGAATTATTGGTGCTGCGATCGCTACATTGGTCTCATATAGTTTAGCGACATTCTCAATAGTCACCTCGAAATACGGAGTTCAGCAAACCAGGTTTATGTTTAAGTCACTTTTTTTTATAACATTAATAAATTATTTGCCTCAATTATGGCGGTATCTTTCAAAGAAAAAGTAAAATCTTTAATTAAGTTGATCAGTAAACCTAAAGAATTAAGAGCATTGCTCTCGCTTCGGCATACAGGATATCTCATTGATGTAGGCTGGTTCAAATCTTTTAGTTCGAAGAAACCAGTTGATAAAGAAAATCGTCCAATTCCATGGTTCACCTTTCCGTCAATTGACTTTTTGGCCCTTAGATTAAACAAAAAAATGACAGTACTCGAATTCGGGAGTGGTAACTCAACATTATATTTTGCTGAAAGAGTAAACCAAATCATTTCCATTGAACATAATAAAAGTTGGTATGATAACATTTCAAAGCAAACTCCCGCAAATTCAAAAATGATTTTTGTGAAGGATGAAAACCCAAAGACATATTTAGAACCAATCAAAATGAGTAGCATAAAATATGATATTGTTATTGTGGATGGGATATACAGAAACGAGTGCTTATATGAGTCAATTAATTATTTGACTAACAGTGGAGTCATAATTCTAGATGATTCTGAGAGAGCTGAATATTCTGAGGGAATAAATAAAATTCTTAATCAGGAATTTAAGAGAATCGATTTTTGGGGGATATCTCCGGGATGTTTGTATAGAAAGTCAACAAGTATTTTTTATAAAGAGATTAATTGTTTAGGCTTGTAAGATGGAATTAGCTCCAATAGTTCTCTTCGTTTACAACCGTCCTGAACACACTAGAAGGATAGTCGAATCGTTGTTAAAAAATATTCTTGCCGCGAAGTCAGCTTTATACATTTATTCAGATGGACCGAAAAACGAAAGGGATGAACAGAAAGTAACAACCGTCGGAGATTATATTAAAGCAGTAACAGGATTTAGTAAAATCGAAAATTTTCCCCAGTAAATCCTGATTTTTCTTGATATTAATTGCTTTTAGCAATTATTTTTTATAAGTTCATTTCAGATATTTATTCAGTTTAATAAATTACTAACTGATAGGGGTTCGAAATGAAAAAACTTTTTTTTGCTTCAATCTTTATACTTCTAATATCCAACCCGATTTTACCTCAATGGATTCAACAAACTTCTGGAACTGATAAATTATTGGCTACTGTCTATTTTCTAGATGAAAACACAGGCTGGACAGCTGGAATGGATGGAACTATTCTGAAAACAACTAATGCAGGAGAAAGTTGGTTTTCTCAATCAATATCTACTACTGATAATATTCGCTCAATATTTTTTACAGATTCCTTAAATGGATGGATTGCTATGTATGAATGGACTCCATTCAGACACGGAAGTGTTTACCATTCTACTGACGGAGGAAATACTTGGTATATACAGTTATCTACTTACGATTACGCTCTTTTATCTTTATTTTTTATTGATAACTCTCGAGGTTGGGTTGTTGGTACAAATGGCATTGCATACAAGACTACAAATGGTGGAAACACCTGGCAAGAGATGTATATAAATACATATGACGGATGGTTATATTCAGTACGATTTATTAATAATAATTATGGCTGGGCAGTGGGTGACATTTTTGGACAGATTGCTAAGACAACTAATGGTGGGAGCTATTGGTTTATGCAGAACATACCTACCTATAATTATCTGATTGATGTGTATTTCGTTGATCAGAATTTCGGGTGGGGTGTTGGTCAATCAGGGGTGATTGTAAAAACAACAAACGGTGGTTCAAATTGGACGCTTCAACAAAGCGGTGTCACTTATGAATTACGCGATGTTCAATTTGTAAATCAACAGAATGGATGGGCGGCTGGTTTTGGAGGAGTAATAGTACATTCGACTAACAGCGGTATTTCTTGGTCAGCTCAAAATACTAATACAACTAATGATATATATGCACTATCTTTTGTTGATGATACAACAGGGTGGGCGGTAGGTGATTATGGAACAATTCTTAAGTATTCGTATCACAATAAGTTTGTTCAAGTTATTGATCCAAATGGTGGAGAGATTATAATTGCAGGTTCTATGTATTACATTCTTTGGAATAGCCAAAATATTATTGATGTGAAAATAGAATATTCAACTAACAATGGAGTTAGTTGGCTTAGTGTTATCGATTCTATGCCAAGTACAGGTATTTATGAATGGAGATTGCCTTCAACATTGACATCGCAGGGTAGGATTAAGATATCTGATTTGTCTAACCTAAATGTGTTTGATATAAGTGATGGATCATTCACGATTCAATCATCAAAAGTAATAAATATTATAAGACCAAACGGTGGAGAAATCTTAGAAGGTGGCAATATTTATGAAATTAATTGGAGCAGTAATGATGTTGAAGATGTAAAAATTGCATATTCAATAAATAATGGAGCCAGCTGGAATGTAATCATCGACAGCACTCCCAGTACAGGAGCTTATTTATGGAATGTCCCAACTATAT
>JGI20213J14113_1000337_pt1 | contig 10453 bp, 9 predicted proteins | sample WetSurMetagenome_3_FD_14113 | JGI IMG/M metagenome (IMG submission 14113) | reverse complement strand
ATTATGGAAAAAGTCAAAAGAGGGTGAACCTTTCTGGAAAAGCGAGTGGGGAAATGGAAGACCCGGCTGGCATATAGAATGTTCAGCAATGAGCTGTAAACATCTTGGGGAAACATTTGATATACACGCTGGCGGTAATGATTTGATATTCCCTCATCATGAAAATGAAATTGCACAGAGTGAAGCCGCAACTAAAAGACCATTCGTTAAGTACTGGCTTCATTTCGGATTCCTTAATATCAACAAAGAAAAGATGTCCAAGTCTCTTGGCAACTTTTTCACCGCTAGGGAAGTTCTGGCAAAATACTCTGCTGAAGCAATAAGGCTTTTCTTTGCTCAGGCTCACTACAGAGGTCCGGTTGATTTTACCAGCGAACTGCTTGATGCGGCAGAAAAAGGTTTGGAGAAATTAAAAAATCTTCGTTCTGCAATAGATTCTGCAGTGAACAAAAATAAACCCGGGCTTGTTCATCCGGGCTTTGATTTTAAGAATTTCAAAAAGCGATTTACAGATGCGCTTGATGATGATTTCAACACATCGCAGGCAGTGGCTGTAATTTTTGACTTTGTGAAGGAAGCAAACAAAACCATCGCTGAAAGTGAAAATCTGCATATTGATTTTTATATTGCGGTTAAGAATTTTTTAATTGAAACTGCTGACAATGTACTGGGAATTATTTCTTTTGAGGAGAAAGAAGTGAAGAAAGACTCTTTGCTCGAAAATGAGCTAATAAAAATTTTAATTGATATCAGGCTCAAAGCTAAGAACGAAAAGAATTTTCAATTAGCTGATGATATTAGAAAAAAATTAGAGAGCCTTGATATTACTCTTAAAGATACAAAGGAAGGAACGGATTTTTTTAAACGCGATTGACATAAATAGTTAAAACGTCAGTTTAAGGAGAACGTGATGCAAAAAGAAAAAGGGGTTTTATCTTCTTTATTATATATTGAAGACGATAGTTCAAACCGACAAATAGTCAGTATGTATTTAAAGGACCATTATTTGGTAGATACTGCTTCTGAATCATCAGAAGCACTTAAAAAAATTAATAAAAACAGCTATGCAATTATCTTATTAGACATTAGCCTCTGCAAAGGGCTTAATGGATTGGAGCTTGCCAGGGAGATTAAGAAAATTAAAAATTACAAAGATATCCCTATTATTGCTGTAACTGCGTTTGCATTCAGAGAAGATGAAAATCGAGTACTGAATAGTGGGTGCACGCATTACATATCTAAGCCATTCACAAAAACTTCTCTGCTTGAAAAAATTAATAAAGCCCTGTCGAATTAACTGACGTTAAGTATTAAAAATATTCCCGTTACCTAAAATCAGATTTGGGTCCAAAGTTTTTTTTATCTTCCACATCTCACTGACGACTTTATCATCGTACATTTCATAGAGCAACGCTTTTTTATTCTTACCAACTCCATGCTCTGCGGCAAAAGTTCCTCCTGATTTTATTGCGGAAAGACACATACTGCTATAAAGTTTTTTTGCTGTTTCAAATTCTTCAGAGTTCTTCGGAAGCATATTTAAATGTATATGCGAGTTGCCGAAATGACCATAAATAACGTAATCCAACTTTGCTTTGGTCACATCATTCTTTAGTGAAAGTAAAAATTCTTCAGCTCTTTATCGGGACGGCAAAATCAGTCCCCAACTTTCTAAAATTGTGTGAAGAAATAAACTCATTTACTTTTGTGGAAATTCTATGCCGGAATTCTACAAATTTTAATTTATCCTTTTCGTTCATTGCAATCCAGGAATGGGCAAGATCACCATTGTGCTTTTCAATCAAACTAATCCACAAGTCAGTTATCTGATTGATTGATACTTCGTCAACTTCCTGCTCAAACCAAACTGCAGAGTGAGCATCGTCAGGAATGTTAGGGAAGTCATCTCTTAAAAAATTGAGTGCAAATTTATCAAAATACTCTAATGCCAATGCATCAATGCCAGGTTGAGATATGATTTTTCTTGAATTGTAAGATTCATTTCTTGATTCTTCGATGAAATTCAGTCCGTCATCTTCAGAATTAAAAAATATTACTGCAGAGAGAACTTTTTCGGGAGCCGAAAGTAACATTAATTTGAGTTTTGTAATTACTCCCAATGTCCCTTCTGAACCAATGAACAAATCAATTGCATCCATATTCTCTTTACAGAAATAACCGGCAGTATTTTTAGTAGGAAGGGATTTTACGGATGGAATTTTTAATTTAATTCTTTTCTGATTTGCAGACGTTATATATAGATTAAAATTCTTTGCAAAGTTTTGCCCTCTTTCCAAAACGAATAGATCACCAGTTGGCAAAACTATTTCAATTCCAATAATAAAATTTCTGGTGGGACCATATTTGAATGTCTTCGAACCGGAAGCGTTTGTTGCAACTGTTCCACCCAGAAAACAATTTAGTTCGGTTGGGTCAGGAGGATAATAAAGTTTTTTAGGTTGAAGTTCTTTCAGGAAGTCAGAGAGAAGAACTCCGGGCTCAACAATTGCAAATCGCTTTTCTTCATTTATTTCCAAAATTCTATTCATCTTTTCGGTCGAAAGAACAATCCCACCGTTTGGGACACTTCCACCAGATAGACCTGTTCTGTTTCCACAAACAGTAACCTTAATTTTTTCCGCATTCGCTCGCTTTAGTATTGAAATAACATAATCAGTATTTTCAGGATAAACAACAGCATCACAGTAACCTGCTGTGTTAGAGGCGTCTTTAAGGTAATCCTGAATTTCGTTCTGTTCTGTTTTAGTAATCATTTGTAATATTTATTATATAACAAAGCTTCGAGTAATTTTAATTCAGATAAATAATACGCATATAGATTTTCGATTGTATTAATCTCAGTTGACAATTCAAATTTAACGGAATGTTGAACAACTTGAAATAACTTTTCAACTCCTGCTTTTATTTCCATCATCGGGAAGGCTGTATCTCTTAAATGATGTATTAACTTCAGTGTTTCAAATGCGTCGAACCAATTTTTTCTCTGGTAGTCAAGCTGCTTAGGTGATTTACTGTTCTCCAGAATTTTCTCCCAATCCTCGCTGAATCCACGGCTTTCAAGAAAGTTGTAAAGTTCTGGATGGATTATTTTGGTTTCATTTGAAATTTGACTTAGGTTTAGTGATAAATCGGAATGCAATAATGCTAACCAGTCTTTTAAAATAATGTAAACGTCTGCATCGTAAACAAAAATGCTTTTCTTATTTGATGAAAAGTCAATCATACTTCTTCCGGTACCGAAAGGTACTCGCCACGATTCTCTTGCCGATGGTTTAATTTTCGTTGAACTGATTCGATTGATGGTATAGTGCTTTGCTAATTTTTGAAGGAAGTAAAAGTCTTCTGCCGCTTTTTTTGTGTTCATCCCGCCAACTTTAATATAGGCTTCATGCTCACAAACAATTGTTGAGCCAATGGTATGAAAAGCATAAGGTGATTGCGCGAACAAAAGTCCAGCAACATAATGCCTTAAAAAGATTTCATAAGATATTATACCGAGCCTGTTAATTCCATCTACTGAATAATTATGTCCGAAATCAACCGTTGCTGCCGAAAAGTTAGAGTTTGTGAAGGAACGAATTATTTCATCAAGATAATTTTCTTCAACAACACAATCCGCGTCTAAAGATATTATTAATTTTTTTTCTGGAGTTGAGTAATCAAAAACCTGTAAAGCTGTGTCCATTCCAATCTTTCGTGCCATACCAACTCCTCCTTCATCATCATTAAATTCTTTCCCTTCAGAAGCAGCATCAATCAAACCAATCTGAATACCTGAACAAAAAATTATTCCAGCAAAATTATCTGAAGATTTTCTTTCTATAATTTCTCTTAGGAAGCGCAAGGCTTTTATTGTTATCAACTTTTACTTCAGGATCAGAAGAGACAGAATTATTTATGACAAAAATAACCAGTGACTTTTGTAAACAAGACTTATCATTCTTAGTTAGTGACTGCAAAACCTTTTTGATGTTCTCAAATTCACAAATTGCAGGAATAATGATAGTAGCTTGTATCCCTGAAATTTCCAACCATTCGAGTTCCCAATTTTTTAAGAATTTTTTCTTAAGGTAATCAGCAACTTTTTCAGGATATGCTTTTTGCATTATTTAATTGTGAGTTTACGAAGTTTTTTATTTCAGGATAATCTGGAGGGAGCCAATTTATTTTTACGCCTTCTCTATCCATCTTTCTAAACCAGGTCATCTGTCGCTTAGCAAAATTATGGATGGAGCTATTTAACTTTTGAAACATATCATTGAAGTTAATTTTGCCTTGGACGTATTGGCAAACGAATTTATACTCTAGCCCAAAGTACTCAAGCTTTTCAGGCGTGATTCCTTTTTTCAACAACTCTTTTACTTCTTCAACCATACCGCTATCCAGCCGTTGCCTCAATCTTTTGGTAATTCTTTCCTTTATTTCTTCACGTTCCGAACTTATAACGATATTCAATGTCTGCAAGTTAGAAATAAATGGATTTGCTTTTTCTCTGGCTCGTTCAATCAATATTGCTTTTATCAGACGATCCTTACTCTTTAAATCGGTTAGATTATGAAGCTTTGGTTTTAAATTTATTAATATTTCTCTTAGCTGAGTAGTGGTTAATGATTTTAATTTCTTTGATTGATCCTCATCAATAATTTCAGGAAGAATGTAAGATTGCAGAATTGCACTAATGTATAGTCCTGTTCCCCCGACAAGTAGAGGTAATTTATCTTTGCTTTTTATTGATTCAAAGGCTGATTGAAAATCTTTTGTGAAACGGAATAGATTATACTCTTCAGATGGTTCGATAATATCAATTAAGTGATATTTTATATTATATTTTTGAAATTCAATCAGGTCCTTACCAGTTCCAATATCCATACCTCGATATACTTGTCTTGAATCTGCTGAGATTATTTCCCCGTTAAAATCGTTTGCAAGTTGTGCAGCTATTCTTGTTTTACCAGAAGCGGTTGGACCGAGAATAGTAATTAAATCAAAAGGCATTACAAATTAAACAGGTCATTTAGAAACAGGTAAGGAAACAAGAAAAGTAGAACCAACACCCTTCACGCTTTCAACCACAACACTCCCCGCATGTGCAGTTATAATTTTTTTAGCGAGAAGTAAATGAACCTCATCTTCCTTAATTTTTTCTTTATAGTAAAAATAATCGAGAATTTCTCCTTCAGGAAAAGCTATAGCGCCCTTGCCCTCATTCTGGATGGAAATAGAAATAGTCTGACCAATAAGTTCAGTACTAAAATAAATCTTTCCTGCTTTCCTGCAATCGGCAACGGAAGTTTTGATAAACTGGAAAATTGCAGTATAAAGCTTTGGGCGGTCTATTTCTACAACTGCGCCATCACCAATTTTTTTAAATAGCTTAACTTCTTTTGTTTCACAATATTCAGAAAGCAGTTCCAGAACATCATCAATGAATTCGTTAAAATGGATTTGATTATTCTCAAGTAAAATTTCATCAGTAAGAACCTTGAGCATACTATCCGTAAGATCAATGACTGATGCAGCCTGTTTTTGAAGCATTCTTATTATGTCGTCAGTATCCGGCGGAAGGTTCTTTGAGCTTAAAATTTTTGTGTAACTATCTATGATCTCAACAGGGATTTGGATTTCTTTGGTTAAAACTTCACTTAATTTTTTAGCAGAGTTTAATTTTTCTTTATTTAAAATCGACTCAAGAGTTTTTGTTCGGGAAATTGCAGTTTCCATCTGCTTACTTATCATTGTAAGATATGAAACCTCATCTTCACTAAACCTCTTATTGTCCCTTGCGGTTTGTATTACAGCAATAGTTTCCCCTACGTCGCTAATCACCGGGAAATAGAGTATTCTCTTCATTCTTGAAGACCCGGGATAATCTATTTTTGAGTTGAATCGGCTATCTTCGGTTGGTCTATCAAAATTAATTGGTTCTTTTTGAATTGCACAACTTCCTGTTAATCCTTCGTTAAGCTGGAAATATTCATTCTTAGTCTTACCTTCATGCGACGTAAGCCTGTACATAGATGAAAGTTTTTCGTCCACAAATATTAAGTCAGCGCTTTCGGAGCTCGTGAGATCTTTTATCGCACGCTTTGTGTTTTTAACTAGTTCTGTTATACTAATGCTGCTGTATATTCTATTTAAGGCAAGAAATATTCTTCTTACTATTTCGCGGTTTATTCCAGTTTCAATTAATTGGGGTTGTACGTCTTCTTCGGATTTATTTTTAGCAGTCCTTTTCTTTTTATCTTTTGATTCATCCGGCAATTCGGCAATTGATTGATCAGTAGAAGTTGTAAGCGCCTCTTCGGGTGGAGATTCGACAATCTCCGTGTTTTCTTGATTGGGTATTTCCTTCAATTCTTCCAGCGCTTGCTCAAGTTCGATATTATCCTCGAGACTAACGTTTTCTTCTTCAAGTGCTTTTTCAATTGACTCAAGATCAGGAAGAAGTTGTTGGGTTTGTACAGGAGGCGGCTCCTTTTCAATCTTTGGTTCTTCCTCCCAATTATTACCAGAAGAAAAAGCTCTAAATCTTATCGGTTTGTCTCTATCCGTGATATTAATTTTTCGATCAGTATCAAAAGACACTTCAGGCAGCTTGAACTCTCCGAACTTTTTCAGGTTTTCGTCAATAGCTGGATTTTTTTTAATTAGATTTTTAAGAGCAGATCTATCTATTCTGTAGTAAATCAGTTTGCTGAATGCCATCGCAGAAGAAATTCTTTTTGTTTCCTCAACAAGCTCTTTCTCTCCAAAAAAGTCATTATGACTTTTATTAGCCACATAACTACTTGTTGGAAATTTGACTCTAACTTCACCTTTGATAATAAGGTACAATTCATTGCTCTGGTCACCTGTCTTGTAAATTATTTCTCCTTCTCTGGCTTCTTTTATTTCTTTTTGGTCGAAAAAAGTACTCAAGGCAGATTCTTTTACTTCAGTGAAAAGCTTGTTGTTTTTAATATCTCTCGTTGACCTGTATATAGGCATATTCTAATTAGCTAATATCATTTTTTTAATCTTCCATAAAATTAGTTATCGGATCATAAAAGTGCAAAGTTAAACTTAATGGATTGCTTTAGGTATGAATAACATAACCATAAAATCATTAGTTTTGAATCCTAAATTACTTAAAATCATCTCACCGATGGAAGAAAAAGAACTAATTGAAAAAGCGCAATCCGGTGATAAGCAAGCTCTGGGAGAGTTAGTGAAGAAATATGAGCAAACTATCTACAATTTTGCTTTCAAAATTTGCCGGGATAAAAATTATGCCGAACATATAATGCAGGAAACATTTTACAGCATGGTTAAATCGTTACATCAATTTGATCACAATTCAAAATTATCTACCTGGCTTTACAGGATAGTAGCAAACCATTGTCTTATGATGGCTCGTAAAGCTAAAAGCAGATCATTTGTTTCATTTGATGATGATGAAGAAAATCTCTTCGAGGAAAAATATGCTGCTGACTGGAATTCAATCCCTTACAAAGATACTGAGAATGAAGAATTAAAATGGATTCTTGATACGGCTATTCAAAATCTTTCTCCTGATTACAGACTTGTTTTTTTGCTTCGGGATGTCGAAGGTCTTTCTACGGAAGAGACTGCACAAGTAACTGAGCTTTCGATTCCTGCCGTTAAATCCAGACTTCATCGTGCAAGAGCATTTCTCAGGCAAGAAATTAATGAGGCATTCAGCAGATGAAAAAAAAGGAAATAACCTGCAAGGAAGTAATGAAGCATGTTTGTGAAAGCCTGGGTGAGGATCTAAACGATGAAAAATGTCTTGAAGTAAAAAAGCATCTTGATGATTGTCCACACTGCAAAGAATATTTTAAATCGGTTGAAATAACAGTAGAATGTTATCGAAAATATAATGTTCAAGTTCCTGAAGAAGCTCATGGCCGCTTAATGAAAATGCTGGGGTTGGAGGACTAATTAATGCCTTTGTACGAGTATAAGTGTTCTGATTGCAAAACTAAATTCGATTTTTTGCATAAATCAACTAAAGACCAACTTGATGTTCATTGTCCTATTTGCGGTTCTATTAAAAATAAAAAATTATTTTCGTCGTTTAGCTCTGCCACTAAGAACGAATCAAATTTATCTGGTAGCTGCGAGAATGAGAGTTGTGGACTTCCCGCTGCCGGATGTCCATCTGGATTATGCGGATTGAATTAAGATTACAGCATGATTTAACTCAATATTAAGAATTTAAATCTCTAAAAACCTGCCGAAAATTTTAATTTGCTGATAGTAAAAAATGATATTAATATTGCATGTGTCTTAAATGATGTTATTGAAAAAGCAATACTGTAACTTATAATTTTGAACTAAATCTGGAGCATCCGTAGAATAGTTTTTACTGCATTCCAACAATTAATTTCCATAAATAGTATAAACTAAAGTTTTAGTAGAACCATCCTTTCTTTAGCGAATGGATCACTATAAAAACTCTGCAGTAAAGATTAACAATGATTTAGTACCTCCAGGAAAATGACCCAATCAGAATGTTATGAGATTTAATGTAGAATTGTTTTATCAGTAAGTATCACGCAAAGAATTTTTTAACTGGATTTAATAAGTTTTGGTAAGAATGTTAAAAAGGAGTTTCTTATGAAAATATTTTCACAGATTTTTCTTTGTCTGTTAATTTTTTCTCACCAAATTATTTTTGCCGGAACAACCGGAAGACTAGCTGGAAGAGTTACCGATACCGGGACTGGCGATCCGCTTCCATTTGTCAATGTAGTGATTATGGGTACTACCCTCGGTGCTGCGACCGATATTGATGGATATTATTCAATCATTAACATTCCACCCGGAAACTATATTGTTAAGGCATCTGCAATTGGATATAACAGCGTTTCGTTTCAAGATGTAAAAGTTTCGATTGATTTAACTACTACAATAGATTTTCAGTTGGCTGAAACATCAGTCGAATTAAGCGAGGAAGTTGTAGTCATTGCTACCAAGCCTCTTGTTAAAATGGACTTAACCTCAAGCACAGCAATTGTTGGTGATGACGTAATTTCTCAATTGCCGGTTGCAGAAGTTCAGGATGTACTTAAACTTCAGGCAGGTGTTGTTATATCTCCTGGTGGAGATATCCATATCAGAGGTGGAAGAGCCAATCAGGTTGCCTATCAGATTGATGGCGTTCCAGTAACGGATGTTTACGATGGAAGCAGCACTATTAATGTTAACCAAAATGCAATTCAGGAATTACAAGTTATCAGTGGCGCGTTTAACGCAGAGTACGGTCAGGCACAATCCGGTGTTGTAAACCTCGTTACGAAGGATGGAAGTAACAATTTTGCCGGTAATATACAAGCCTATTCAGGTGATTATGCTTCTGATAAGACAAATATATTCACCAATATAAATGATGTTAGTCCGGTGGCTATAAGAAACATAGAAGGCAGTCTGAGCGGTCCAATATTAAAAGATGATTTGTTCTTCTATGTTAATGGAAGGTATTATTATAATTCAGGATCACTCTATGGCCAAAGGTATTATCTTATTAGTGACAGGGCAAGTGAAGATCCTCAAACTCAGCAATTCAATGTTAAGCAGAGTGGTGATAAGGCCTATGTATCGATGAACGAAAGTGAAACAGTCTATGGACAGGGTAAGATAACATACCGATTATTCCAGGGATTGAAACTAAGTTATAACTATTTGCTTGAGCAAAGAGATTATAAGGATTATGATCATTTTAATAAACTTACACCGGATAATAATCTTCAGAGATTCAATAAATCTTATACAAATATTTTTGCAATCAATCACGCTTTATCATCAAGTAGCTTTTATACCTTAAACTTAAGTTATTCATTTAAAGATTATCGACAATATCTCTTTGAGGATATTTATACTGGTAATCCGGACAAGCCTACTTATTATGAGGACAACAGGACCGTCGTAACACCACCTTATAGCTTTGGTGTCGGGGGTACCAATCCTAACCGTTTTGTAAGAAATACAGGCACTTACGGCGCTAAATTAGATTGGACCACTCAACTTAACCAGGAAATAAACTTACAGTTTGGCGGTGATTATAGATATAACCAAATATATCTTGAAAATATTAATCTCGTACCGATGATTGGTGCCAGTCCTTTTAATGTTGAAATACCATCCATAGAATCGACGGACTATGATACATACCAACATAATCCCAACGAAATTTCCGCATATGTTCAATCCAAGTTCGAGGCGTTCAATCTGATCTTCAACGTGGGTGTAAGAGTTGATCATTTTCAGCCCGATGGTGTTGTGCTCAATGATGACCTGTCTGATAATGGAATCAGATACACCGTAGACGATCCGAATATTTATAACCCACTTAAGCCAAATAACAGATTTAATGATTTAAATGGAAATGGTATTCAGGATGAAGGCGAAACAACTAAAACTGTTGCAGACA
>JGI20213J14113_1000336_pt1 | contig 10465 bp, 6 predicted proteins | sample WetSurMetagenome_3_FD_14113 | JGI IMG/M metagenome (IMG submission 14113) | reverse complement strand
GATATGCTTTTTTTATCTGAAAAGAGCGAATCGTTCTCTAAATATATTTTTTCATATCCATTTGTTCTGATGCTGTATTCACCAGAGATGACAAACAAAGCATATTTCGAAAACGATTTTGTAATTTCAGTTGTGCTGTTTGACTCAACTGTTAATTGGGAGATCTTTCTTACTTCACTCCATTCAGGAAATTTATTTTCTGATAATTTTAGCAATGGCATATTAGTTAAGAAATAAATGGGACATTTTTACTTACATCCAGACCGAAAAATTTTATTATTTCAAGATCTTGGCTTCCTGTATTAATTATTTCAACTCCTCCAACAGCTCTGTTGTGAGTTATAAGCAATTCATCTTTTGAAGGATTGCCTCCTTGAATTTCGATTCCTCCAAACAACCCGGTTCCTCTCCATACAAGAATATTGTAAACACCGTCATCTTTTGTAAAATATTTTTCACCACGTTTAACATAGATCTTCTTACCGCTGAACTTATTGGTGTTGTAGTAAATCCAGTATTCTTTGCTGCCGCCTTGAATGGAGTCTTTTATCAAGATTGGTGGGGTATGACGTTTCGTATAAAAATCAGGATCACCGCTCGTCTGCCAGTCAATCATCTCGAGGATAATTTTCTCGCCATATTTCTGCCTGTCTTCGTCTCGGACATCTTTCCATAAAAGATCTTTTGAAATAAAAGTATCTCCCACCTTTGCCTGCATCATTGCAAAAACGTCTGAATCTTCCTGAAGCTCGATTGTTAATGCTGTGCCAGGTCCGTGGGTTACTCCTGATGGAACCTGAAACCCGTCACCTTCATACTGATTGAAGGCAAAAGCATGCTGCACAATTCCATCATCTTTCCAATCAACCAAATGAGGCAACAATAAATCGAATTTCTTTTCTTTAACAATGTATGGATGAACACCAAAGAACGTTTCCGGGTGCTTTCCCTTATCAACACTTTCGGGAAAATAATATGCTTCGTCTTTGGAGTTTCTTCCAACCAGCCTTGCATGCTTTTGCATCTGGTGGATATGAAACGGTATGCGATCTTCATAGTCAAAAATCTTTGCCAATCTTCCAAGACCGGTATGAGTCTGAGAATACTCTTTACCAAGAATTAATTCAGGGAGAAGATCAACTGCTTCTTTAAGTGTGACTTCTCTTTCATATTCCATCTTTAAAGTGCTCAATCCTTCGTTAGGAACAGCAACTTTGTTGTCTGCTTTTGTATTTGATGCAAGCCAGCGTTCGCAGATACTACCACGATCACCGAGATTATATTGAGATTCAGGTAATCCAAGTCTTTTGCCGGGTGCGATAAAATTTCTTGCAACCCAGGCAGGATTGAGTTTCAGAACGCCATTATTACTTTTTATCTCATTCTCTATTAAACGTTTTAATTTTTCCATAAGTAACTCTTGAATCTTCTAATTTAATTTCCAATTTGTAATCGGATTAAAATCGGTACTTTGTGCGTAATCCATCAGGTTATGTAAAAACAATTTTGCAAAAGGATCGGTTGGATAATGATTGGCGAATGGAAAGGTGCAAAGCAAAAGCTTTCCATTTCCTGCATTCATCTGAAAAATGTAAGCAGAGTTTTTATGATGCCAGCCGACGAACATTCCTGACAAAACATCATCAAAATTTTCTGATGGAACTTCTGTTATGACTCTTTTGGGAACTGTCTGGGCAATTTCAAATCCGAATGTTTTTCCAAAGCGGATCCCATTAAACAAAGCATTGTAATCTCTTAGCCAGTTCATATTGGTTGCCCAATTGCCATCGAGCCATTCTTCTTCTCTGCTGTTGATTTTATATGGGAATGATTCGGGTAATTTTGTTGTCGAATCGATCAAACAGATAATGGTTTTCCCCTGGTTTAGCTTTTCAATTACATCATCATTGATTGTGTTTGTCATTACAATGTTTGAAGATGTCGAGAGCATATAATCCTTTCCCAGTTCTTCAGATAAATGTTCAAGGTTTTTGTCAGGATCAACGACGGTTATATATTGAGTTTGTTTTAATAACTTTTCAAACACAAATAATTCAGAGAAATTCTTCGCAACGATATTTCCTTTAACATCAAGCAGTGTAAAATCCATTCTTACTTTTTTTGATTCATTTACATCCGGCAAATTAAATTTTAGTGATTCAATTCTAGTTACATCAGCATTTTTCAATTCAGCAATTTTTATTGAGCCATTAATATTTTCATCAAGTTTCCATTCCAATTTCAAAGCAGATAAATCTTTCTCACTGTAATGAGAAATGAAAATTTCAATCTCTGCTTCTTCAGCTGACCAGTAGTTATATCTAACCGGACGAGGAATTATTACAACCTGCTGCTGAATAAACGGAAGATCATCAGAATAAACTTTGAAGTTTCTCCACATATCGAGCAATCCATTACTCTCCCAGTTTATATCAGTAAACTCTGTTATTACATAACCTTGGATTGCCGGAGACATTCTTATTTTTTCTATTTCATATTTTAGAGCATTGAATTGTGCTCGCTGACTTTCTTCGGCGAGATTATTATATGAACCAAATATTTTATCCAATTTGTAATCAGTAAATCTTTTGTGAACTCCTGAAGGAAGTGAAACTTCGATATCAAGAAATTGTCTCTCAAACCACCACGGAAGTTGTTCGGGAAGCTTTGGTAATCCCCAGTTGCCAAATTCTGAAATTAATAATGGTTCATCACCTCTTTCCTGCGAGTCGCGAAATTCACTAAACAGCCATTTTGGTCTTGAAGCAACATCATCAATGGTTTTATCGAATTGATTTTTGTTTTCAGGAATTGCCCAGTAAGTGTGATAATCATTAATGTCAGTCTTGATATGAAAATTTCCCCAGCANGCACTGTTATCAACCACCAATCTTCCAAGTGCTTTTTCTTTAACCCGATCGAATTCATTCACAAGCCAGTTGCGATGTTCCTCTTTTTGCAAATCAATTCCCCAGCTTTCATTTATCAAACTCAAAACTACAAGCGAAGGATGATTCCAATCTCTTTCAAGCATTCTGTCAATTGTTTCAGAACCGCGCTTCGCCGCATCTTCGTTAAAAACATCCCAATTTGGAACTTCATACCAAACAAGCAAGCCAATTTCATCAGCAACTTTGAGATAAAGCGGATCAGGCACTTTGATGTGACAGCGAAGCATATTCAGCCCCAGCTGTTTTGCCTTAAGCATTTGATCACGTAGATATTCTTCCGATGGCGTTGTATAAATTGTTTCCGGATAAAAATCCTGATCAAGAGCGGCTATTAAATAAAATGGTCTTCCATTCAGATAAAGTTTATTGTCTTTTGCTTCGATACTTCTGAATCCAAAAGTTTCGGTTATTATACTTTCACCAAATTTAATTTCAACTTTATATAATGCGGGATTATCAAAACTCCAAAGCTGTGGACTGATAATTTCTTCATTCAAGAAGAACTCGTTTTCTTTTAAAGTAACACTCTCTTGCTTACTCAGGATTTCATTTCCTGATGGATCAAAAATTCTGATTTCTATTTTCTGTTGATCGGTTTCAGATTTATTCAGAATTCCTTTAAAAGATATCTTGCCATCAATAGTCGGGGTAATGTGAATTCTTTTTATGTATTGTTCGGGTTTAATTAAAAGTGACACACCTTGCCAGATACCACTCGTTTGAGCATACCAGGTCTGCTTTCCGTGTGGAATATGATAATAACCAATTCCTTCAGTCGGTGTCTCTTCATTCAGCGGATCAAGAACACGAAGTGCGATTTCATTTTCTCCGGATTTTAAATATTTAGTAATATCAAACTCAAACGGATTGTATCCGCCTTTATTCTCACCAACAAATTCTTTGTTTATATATAATCGGGATAGATAATCGACCGCATCAAATTTTATGATGTATAATTTTTCAGGATGAATTTCATCAAGCGAAAATGTTTTTTTATACCAGCCAACTCCCTGATAATCTCTCAAATCTTCAAACTGTGCCTGCCATGAAAGCGGAACAACAGCTTTTCTCCATTCCGCATTTTGCAAGGATTCGATCTTCATTTCCCGCTGAGGATCAGTTGCGAAATCCCAATCGCCGTTTAAGGAAATTATCTGAGAATATGTTGATTGAATCAGAATCAATGTTAAAAATATTTGAGTTCTGAGATTAAGCATTAATCTTTAATGAATTAATTATTTTAATTTCCTCATCTCTTCTTGCATACCCAGCCGAATGTCGTTTGTGTTCATTCAGGAACCAGTCGATTGTGGTTTTCATGTAATCATCAAAAGGTGTTGTTATATAATCGATATGTTCCTTTATTTTTTGCAAACTGAAAACTGTATCTCTTCTTGTATTAAAAGTGAACACATCACCTTCAGGAGAGTAACTTATTTCAAGGTTATCAAATTCCCGCGGATCTAAATAATATATTTCAGTTGATTTATTGAGAAGTTTCATTAATCGTGATAGATAATCGTTCAATGTGAGGGCCTCATCACCAGCAATATTATAAGCCTCCCCAATTGATTTATCAGTCTCAATCACTTTACAGAAAGCATCAGCAGTATCTTCTATATAAACCTGCTGGAACCTGAAGTTTCCATCACCAGGGACAAGTAAAGGATGTTCGTCAATAATTCTTTCTATCCAGAACCAGTCTCTTCGTGCAGGATCTTTTGGTCCGCTTACATAAGTCGGTCGAAGCATACTTACAGGAAAACTTTTTTCATCATGATTTTTCCATAGAACATTTTCACATTTTATTTTATTGATTCCGTAGTCCCAGCCAAATGGACTTCTTTTAAATTCTTTCATCAAAGGAAGATTTATCTGATCTTCTGTAACAGGCAGTTTCACTTCTTTTGCAAGCATATAAACAGAAATTGTACTGCAGTGGATGAATCTGCCTATTCTATTTTTGAAGGCATCAATTGCAGTCTTAGAGTCTTTCTCATCATAAGCGATCATATCATATACGACATCAAACTTTTGCTTTGCTCCTAATTCTGATAAAATTTTTGTATCATTTCGATCACCGAACGCAAAACTTAAATTCGGATGATTTGGCAATTCGTTTTTAGTTTTACCTCGATTGAGCAGAGTAAGCTTATGGCCTTTCGATAAAAGTTTCTCAACTAATTTGCTGCTTATAAATCCTGTTCCGCCTATGATTAGGATGTTCATAAAATTTTAATTTGAATACTAATGATTATGACCCGGTAATCGGTTCCAGCCGTTCAGCAAATTTTTTAACCTATCGAAGGACATTTTTGGTGACGTATCTTCTCTTACAATTCCACCATTTACAATAAACGGACGAAAATCCGAAAAGTCGTACCAGTTGATTGCTTTAATTAAGGGTCTGCTGTAATAAATTGTATAAACTTCTTCCAACCAGTCTGCCTGAAGTTCCTCATCCCAGGGTCTTCTCCAATCGTAAGGATCTTTTGGAATGCCGCGTGAACCGTTAAACACAGTATCGTTAGTCGGACCTGCTGTTGCACCAATTTCAGTTATGTAGATTGGTTTCCCAAACTTTTCAAATCGTTCAACCATCCTTACTATATCAGACAAATCTCTTTGCGGGAAATAGATCTGAATTCCAACAACATCAACGTCGACGCCAGCATTTAAAATATCTTCAACATACTTTCTCGCATTTCTTAATGGACGGGTTGAATCCATCCTAGCCATTCTACCTCTTGCCGCATACTCTCCCCACAAACAACAATTATTAGATATTCTCTTAACATTTGGATTGACTTCTTTGGTTCTTTCGAAAGCAAATCTTGTAATCTCTGTTATTTCATCAACTGAGTGATTAAAAATATTTGCCCAATCATGGTATTCATTCATCACTTCCCACTCGAGAACTTTGTCGCCGTAATGAGTGACAAGATTATAAACATGCTTTTCCATATAGTTTTTTAATTCAGAAAAATTTTTCTGCTTTAACCATTCAGGAGTAACTGTTGGATGAAACCAGAATAGCGGACGACCTTCGATTGTGATATTGTGCTGCATAAGAAAATTTACGATATCATCCTTCACACCCCAGTTATAATTACCTTCTGTTGGTTCGAATAGTTGATACCAGGAATCCCAAACGTAATGAGTTACTGTTGCAGTGTTGAACACTTCAGGGAAACGTTTTGTAAACCCTTCGGATTGTGCCCATATCAATTGTCTGCTTTCACATCCAAAGTGAACAATGTCTTTTCTGTTTTGTCTTATGATCTCACTTCTGGCATGTTCAAGTTCTATTTGTTCACCAACAATTAAAGCATATTTAAGTGCTCTATCAGAATAATCGGCGCATCGTTCAGAGTCATTCTGTTTTTTCGTTGCATCTTCAAATAATTCTTCAGAAAGATTTACAAGATGATTTACTTCGCGGGAAAATTGTGTTCCTGTTTTTGCATATTTCTCTTTTACATTTCGATTTCTAATTACTCTGCTTTTTGCATATTCGTAATTGAGATTTAATTTATCCCGTGAGGAAATCTCACCCATCGTAAAATGTTCGCCACCGTTGTCAGCAGTAAGCCAGACGTACCCGAATCCTTCAATGAACCACCTCGAATTGATTCCGAATTTTTTATTGCCGATATCGGTTGGAAGTTTTATTCCGTCCTGAGTTATTTCAATACTTGATTTGAATGGATCCTCATTCTCATCAGTCAAATAAACAAAATCCATTTTCGGCATCCACGGATGAGGATAAGGCTGAATAATTCCGTCACCTTTACTTGACGGGAATATATTTCCATATTTTGATAAAAAGGGTGAGGCAACAACGGCTGCAGCGCTTAATGCCGATGTCTTCAAAAATTTTCTTCTGTCAAGATTGTTCATAATATCCTCAGATAATATTTAGAGTGAGTTCCATTTATTTTTAAGTGAAATTAATCTATCGAATGCAGCTTTCTTTTCTCCTTTTGGTGAACGCAGTATTCCCCCTTTTTTAAGAAATCCAAATGGGTCAACAAAGTCATACCAGTTTGCAGCTTCGATAAACTTTTTGCTGTAAGCATAAGTGAAGATGCTTTCAAGCCAGTCAGCCTGAAGTTCTTCATCCCAGTGCCTGTGCCATTCGTACGGTTTTTGACTGAAGTCTTCCTCTGCTTCAGTAAATTCCTGAGTGATACCGTATGAAGGCGAACCTATTTCTGCAAGCTGAACTGCTTTTCCCATCTTTTCATATCGTTCTATAGATTGCAATGCTTCAGTGAGTGTGTGGTGAACAAAATAAACCTGTACACCTATGATATCGAAGTCAACACCAGCGTCAATTATCTGTTTGGTGAATTGATGTGGCGTTCTCTGTGGATATTTTGCAGGAATTTCATGCCACATTCCTTTTTGTACATAATCTGCGAATGGACAGCAGTTATTAATTAGTAATCTTACTTTCGGATTAGTATCTCTTGCAACATCACAGGCAAGTTTCGTTAATTCGATTATCTGATCGTGATTTAACTGGACTTCATTTGCCCAGTCGTGCATTTCGTTTACAACTTCCCAGACTTCAATTTCATCTTTGTAGAAGCCTACAACTTCTCTTACGTGCTTCTCAACATATATTAATAACTCAGGATAAGATTTTTTCTTGAGCCAATCGGGCGTAACCCAGGCGTGTGTCCAGAATAAAGGTCTGCCTTCTACTGTAATTCCGTAATTGCGCAATTCCCGAATTAGCTTTAATCTTTCTGTAAATTTTTTATTTCCTTCATCAGGTTCAAAATCTATAAAATCACCTTTGAGGTAATGTGTGACTGTGGCATAGTTAAAAACTTCTGCAAATTTTTCCATAAAAAGTTTTGGAGATTCCATCTGAAAGTATCCACGGGAATCACATCCAAAATAGAAATCACTCCTCTTTCCATTCTTAGAAATATCAAATCGTGCCTTTTCTATTTCCATCATTTCGCTTGCAATGGTTGAATAAATCAGTGACCTTTGAGAATATTCAGCACATTGTAAGCTGGATGACTTTAATCTTTTGGCATCATTCAGAAGTTCTTCAGAGAGATCAAGTTGATACTTAAGTTCGATTGAAGATTTCCAACCATCAGATTCAAACTTATTTCTTCTTTGCCTGTTGCGATGAATTCTTGTCTTGGCTAATTCATAATTAAGATTTAATTCAAGCATTCCTGATTTTGGAAGCTCATAATAATTACCTTCGTTATCAGCTGGAATAAATAAATATCCAAAACCTTCAACATTCCACCTTACACTGATTGAAAATTTATTTCTGCCCTCTGTATCACTTATTTGAATTCCGGCTATCGTGTGCTTAATATCCGAATGAAATGCATCACCAAACTCATCCAAGGTCATCACAAAATCAAAAAGGTGGGGACCTCTTCCTTTTTGAACGAAGTATGGTTTGAAAATTATTTTGCTGCTGGCCATTTCTAATAATTATTATTTATGAATTATCGCAATCCCCAGCTTTGCTGAAGTTTTAATAATCTATCGTAGATAGCTTTCCTTTCACCTTTAGGTGATTCAAGTAGCCCGCCGTTCTTAATCCAAGAATGAGGATCAACAAAATCATACCAGTTAACTGCCTCAATCCATTTCTTGCTGTATGCAATTGTGTAAAGTTCTTCAAGCCAATCTGCCTGCAGTTCCTGATCCCAATGCCTTCTCCAGATGTAAGGTTCGGTAGATATCTCTAGTGAACCATTATCTATGGAAGCTTTACTTGGTCCGGAAGATGCTCCAACTTCTGTGAGCTGAACCGGTCTTCCGAATTTTTCATATCTTTCAACGTGAATGATTGTATCTGCAAGATCTCGGTACGGGAAATACATTTGCTGCCCAGAAATTGTAAAATCAACATCGTTATCAACTAGATCCTGCATAAACTTTATCGGAGTTCGCTGTGGATATTTTGCATCAAGCTCTCCCCATTTTTTAAGCTGGACATATTCTGCAAACGGACAACAGTTATTTATTAACCGGTGAACTTTCGGATTGGTGTCCTTTGCAACATCGCAGGCAAGCTTAGTAATGTTTGTGATTTGTTCGGGAGTTAATTGAGTTTCATTTGCCCAATCGTGTGATTCGTTAACAATTTCCCATGCATACATTCCATCGCCATAATGCCCAACAACTTCTCGTGCATGCTTCTCAACATATTTCAACAGCTTATCATAAGTTTTATTTCGCATCCAATCAGGAGTGACAGTTTTATAGGGCCAGTAAATCGGACGTCCTTCAACTGTGATATTATTTTTCTTTAGTTCGTTAAACACAACATCTCTTGTGGCGAACTGGAGATCGCCTTCATCTGCTTCGAAGTCTCTGTAATTTCCGCTTATCTGATAATAAGTAATTGTTGCATAGTTGAACTGCCTTGTAAACAGATCAAGAAAAAGTTCGGGATCCATTTGATAAAATCCGCGTGCATCGCATCCGATAAAGAAATCTTGTCTCGTTCCGTTTAACTGAATATCATACTTTGCTTTTTCAAGTTCGATCTTCTCACTTGCGTGCATCGCATACAAAAGACTTTTCTGTGAGAGCTCAGCACATTTTTCTTTTTGGTTCTGTTGACGCTCAGCATCATTAAACAATTCCTCAGAAAGATGAACGAAAGACATAATTTCATAAGAAGGCATCCAGCCGTTCGATTTATGTTTTTCAATTCTTCTTCGGTTTCTAAAAACACGACTTTTTGCAAGTTCAAAATTCAAATTCAGTTCTTTTGTTTCACCTGAAGGTGGAAGCTGATAATACTCGCCGCCATTATCTGCGGAAATAAAAATGTACCCGAAGTCCTCAATGTTCCATCGAACTTCAACAGAAAATTTTTCTACACCGAATGTGTCCGATATTTTAACACCATCATTGCTCGAAGTGATGTTCGAATAGAATGCATCCCAATTTTCATCGCAGGCATACGCCCAGTCGAGAAGGTTCGGACCAACTCCGCGCTGAACAAAATATGGTTTGAATATCAGACTACCTTTTTCAGTCGCCATTTTATCTCCGCTGATTTCCTTTTTGAATTTTTAATGATTTATTTTTTCGCACTCTGCTTCCACTCATCTTTTAATTTGATAATCCGATGATATGCTTCTTTCTTTTCTCCCTCAGGATTTGCAAGCAAACCGCCGTTTTGTATGAATGAATACGGATCAACAAAATCGTACCAATTGATCGCTTCGATCCACGACTTGCTGTACATAATTGTGTAAATCTGTTCAAGCCAATCTGCCTGGAGATCCTGATCCCATTCACGATGCCAGCTGTAAGGACGATTTGGAATTTCATATTTACCCGATTCAACCGTTTCCTTTGTCGGACCTGATGTTGTTCCGATTTCAGTTATCTGAATCGGCTTGCCAAATTTTTTCAAACGCTCGGTCATTCTGATTGTATCCGCGAGATCTCTGTTGGTGTATTGATAATAAAGCTGCTGACCAGTAATTGTAAAATCTACACCGGCTTCGTAA
>JGI20213J14113_1000334_pt1 | contig 10505 bp, 9 predicted proteins | sample WetSurMetagenome_3_FD_14113 | JGI IMG/M metagenome (IMG submission 14113) | reverse complement strand
ACGGTATATCTTGACGGGACTCTCAGTTCAGATCCCGGTGGCGCGAATCTTGACTATAGCTGGACTTTGTTATCGTCACCAAAAAGCAGTCTTGCAATAATCGCCTCATCATCAGATCCGCAAGCCTCTTTTGAAGCAGATGTTGCCGGAGCGTACAAAGTTAGACTAATTGTGAATAACGGTTTGACAGACAGTGACCCTGCTTATGCAGAAATAATAGTTACAGAATAGGTTTTTTCATGATGAAGCACTGCTATGTCAGAGAAGCAACTGATTAGCCTGAGAACGTGATTCGCCGATGTTTGTAACATATATAGCTGCCCGGTTTCCAACCGGGCATTTCGCTTCGCAGATACCGCAACCGATGCAGAGATTAAGATCAATGCGGGGCTGCTGAACGATCAATTCTTTGCCGTCTCTCCTGCGCACAACAGTCTCTTCGAACCATATAGCTTTTGGAGAAGTCGGGCACATCTCTTCACAAACGATACAGGGGATTGCATGCGCATAAGGCAGACATCTTCCTTTGTCGATCATGGCGAGGCCTATAATGACTTTTGTTTTTTCCTCAAGCGGCATTCTCCTGATCGCGCCTGCAGGACAGACCTGTCCGCAGAGTGTGCACCGGTACTCGCAGTGACCGATCCTCGGGATGAGACGCGGAGACCATATGCCTTCAAGACCTGCTTCAAGGAGCGTAGGCTGAAGGCCGTTTGTTATGCAGACCTTCATGCACTCACCGCATTTAACACATCTTTTGAGGAACTCTTTTTCCTCAAGCGCCCCCGGTGGCCTCAGCAGATCAGGATTGGAATAAGTAGTTTTTGACAGAGGAGTAGACCTGAGCAAGGGTACGGCAAGAGCGCCCGACAACATTGAGGCCATCACCTGTCTCCTTCCGAGGTCCATAGCCTGATTTTTCTGCTTACCTAATCCGAAACTCACAGCGTTCTGGGGACAGCTGTCGTCACAGGAAAAACATGCAAGGCATTCCGTATTCCTCCAGTTATCATTCTTCTCAGATATTGCCCCGCCCTGACAGGCTTTAGCACAAATACCACAACCGGTGCATCCCTCGCTTGTTTCCCTCTTCAGGACAGAGTACCGGGAACAAAGGCCAAGCAAGGCGCCGAGCGGGCAGAGGTACTTGCACCAGAATCTATTTTCGATCAGGTTCATAGCGAGGATCAAAAAAAATATAACCCCGGTGAAAACAGCCTGGAGATAAAAAAGCGGCCGAAAGGCGAGCAGGCTTTTTTTCAGAAGTCCGTAAACTGCCTCTGAAACGTCAACGAGTCCCGATATATTTGTATTATATATTGTGTCAAATAATGCCCTGATCCCATTGTCCGCTAAGGGATAGATACTCACGGAAAACGACCTGATAATGAGAGATAAGGGGTCCATGATCCCTGCAATCTGAAGTGTGAAAACAGATGATACAATAAGCACGATAAGGATGTAATATTTTAGCCTGTGCCACTTAGCATCCAGAGGAATGGATTGTCGTCTTCTGAATGAACCAACAATTGTATTTAGAGTTCCAAGGGGACAGAGCCAGCCGCAGAATACCCTTCCAAGGACAATAGTCACAAGGATCGTGATAAGAGAGAGGAAGAATCCTGCAGGTATCTGCCCGCCTCTTGAGGCGAACAGTGTTGTGAGGAAAATCAGGGGATCGAAGTCAAGGAAGAGCCTGACAGGATAACCGAGTGTATCATTTCCCTTCGACTCTGTCCGGATAAAGAGAAAAAGGAAAAGCAGCAGGAAAAGACCCTGCGAGATCTTTCGAAGAATTTGCTTAGACATTCAGTCTGTTTATCTTCAGCCGTGAAATGTCCATGCTGCCTATCCCCATTGCATTGCCGGCCTTAACATAGGAAAGGTCAGACCCTTTCATGCCAAACAGGGTAGCGCCATAGGAATCTATAGCGACCTGATCCACACCGGCAATCAAGGTATCAAGCCTCTTAACATCCTTCAGGTCTCCACCCTGCGGTCCGTTCGCAGTGAGAATACGGATTGCGTCAAGGACTGTGAGAGACGGCTTGATTACCAGACAGAGGTCGGCAAGGCTTTCACCGATCTTCTGATGAATGCTTCCCCTCTGGCCGCCCATTACACCCATCCAATTCTTCATAGCCATGGTCAGTTTTGCAAGACCATGGTGTTTTGCAACCGGGACATTGATGACCTTGTCTGCTTCAAAAATATCCCTGTAGAGCGGCCAGGATTTAATGACCTGTCCTTTTATCGAAATATCCCTGAACCTTCGTTCATCAATGAAACTGACCTCAGCGCCAAGGGATGACACTGCGTCAGAAATGCCGCTCTGCTTGTAACACCTGCGCGGGTCATTGCAGGTCCTGTCGAAAACCTTTACCTTTTTTGCGCCTGCTTCAAAACAGAGCTTTACGATTGCAGCAACAACTTCAGGATTTGTGTTGGCAGCCTGTTCAGGCAGCCTGTCCCACCCGATGTTTGGTTTAACAACATTGGCAGCCTGTTCAGGCAGCCTGTCCCAGCCAATGTTTGGTTTAACAACCACAATATCCCCACGCGATACAAATCTCTTCATGCCTCCAATGGCGCTGATCGTGGCTTTAGTTATGTCAGACGCTGGTTTCCCTGCTCCGTGTGCAACAACAAGATCGTACTTTTCCGCTGCTTCAGAGGGAGAGACGCCGGAGTGTAATGCTTCCCCTATAAGCAGGCCGCATCCGGCGACTGCCGCTGTTTTGAGAAACTTCCTCCTGTCCATTATTTTCTCCTTATTTCCTCAGATATGTTTATTTCTTCTGATATCCAAGCGGCATAACATAGAGCGGTATCATATTTTTCGAAAGACCAAGCGCCTTCTTGATATCTTCATCCTTAATCCCTGCTACAAAACAGGTGCCGATGCCCTTTGCCGCTGACATGAGATATACGTTCTGGGCAATGCTTCCTGCTGTGGAATGTGCCCAGTTGAGCTTGCTTTCTTTCCCTGCGTATACGCCGGGGATTTTTTCCATATCTGTCACCAGCACCAGTATATGTGAGGCTTTTGTGACATGTCCCTGTCCGGACATTTTACTTTTCACATTTGCATTAAGTATCAGTTTCAATTGATTACCCGGTGCATCGTACAGATAACCGCCGGTATCAGTCACAACATAGATATCAATATACTGTTTACCGTGAGCAGAAGGCGCAGTGCGTTTCCCGTCAGCACGGTTTATTCCGTCAGCAGCCCAGAGAATAGCGGACAAATCTTCGGGCGAGATCTTCTGTGAAGTGTATTCTCTCACCGTCTTCCTCTGTTCAAGCGCAGTAACAAGATCGACTTTAACATTCGCAGGATGTTTTGTAAGAATGATATCCTTATTCTCAGCAGAGAGGGCTGAAGGTATGAATGTCATGGCATATGCTATTGCTATCAGAAACAGAAAGTTTTTCATTTTCTTCTCCTTTCCTTTTCTAAAATAATATAGCTTATATATGATATGTGTAAAGGGGGACAATAAATCAGTGGTAAAGAAGGTAAGAGAAGATATACAGAGGCTCAGGAACCCTGAAAAGGCAAAGATTCTCTCAGGCTTTTTCAAGACAGGAAAGGGACAATACGGTGAAGGGGATGTTTTTCTCGGTATCCCTGTCCCGGAACAGCGTAAGATCGGAAAGAAATATACCGACCTTTCTTTTACAGACATCACAAAACTCCTTTTGAGCAGGATACACGAATACAGGCTTATTGCCCTGCTTATACTCATTGGCAGGTACAATAGAGCAGATGAAACAGGAAAACGAAACATCTTCAATTTTTATCTGAAAAATACAAACTATATAAACAACTGGGATCTGGTTGACCTCTCTGCGCCGAATATTGTAGGAGATTATCTCTTAACAAGGGACAGGTCGATCCTGTACCGCCTGGCACAATCTGAAAACCTCTGGGAAAGGAGAATAGCAATAATCTCCTCTTTTACCTTTATAAGGGCAGACCAGTTTGACGATACCTTTCGCATTGCTGAATTGCTCCTGCACGACAGGCATGACCTTATACACAAGGCAGCAGGCTGGATGCTGCGGGAGATAGGGAAAAGAGACCAGCGGAAAGAAGAGACGTTCCTGGGAAAATACGCTGCGGTCATGCCAAGAACCATGCTCAGATATGCTGTCGAGCGATTTGACTCAAAGAAGAGGCTTTCATATTTAGCTTTAAAGAAGAAGCAGAAAAGCTGCAGGGATAGAAGGAAGTAGGAAACAAATAAAAAAGGGCTTGGAATAACCAAGCCCCTTATTAATTCATCAGTAAATGAACAAGGCCTTAAATCGCTATCTAATTACCGGTGCTGGTTACAAGGGACTTTCTTCCCTTGCACTGTGTATCTTGTGTATATAATTTCATAGTGTACTCCTTCACCTGTGAGCATCCAACCTTCTCCTATGGGTTGTAAGAAACCGGATTCAGTTGTGCCATGGAGTATCCAAGTGGTCCAGTTGGGATTTCCATTAACAAATCCGGGATACCCACTCGTATTAAACCATCCCGGTCCGCCACCGAACAAATGAAGATCATAACACTCCTGTGCACTGTAACTACACAATGATCCAGTAGCTTTACCACTATTGAGACACACTTCCCAGAAATCATCGCTAGTATCGCCGTACTCATCAGTTTCAATAACTTCAAAGCAATCACAGTTTGGTGGGGGAGCGGCTGTGCCGTATGCGGCAAAGGCGAGCGTTATCTCATCTGCCTTACTGACATCCGTTATGCCGATCTCCTTTAAGGGGATTGCTAAATCATATACCTTGTGCTGGTAGGAGACCTTGTCGGTGTAGGTAAAAGTCGCATTCCCCCATTGTGTCTCAGGCACTGATACCTTGAATTCCCTTATGCCTTCTCCTGTCTTTACATATACCTTCGCATAATCTTTATCGCCGTCCATCGTGTCGTCAGGTGTGAAATCTATCCTAACATAGAGATTCCTCTCATCATTACTTGCCCAAGCATATGTATATCCGGATGGATGTCCTGACCCGGTTAATGAATATTCGTGAAATATCTCCTTTTCGATGCGCTTGTTGCCTTTTTCTATACTGTAGTAATAAAACTTTGAATTAAGCCCTATCTCTTTGTAAAGATTCTCTAAAGGATATTGAAACGGGGTCTTCGCGATCACTAATTCCTCTATCCTTGCAGACAAGCTCAATATAGCGCTGCCTTCTGTACCATTGAATTCCAATTCAATGCCTTTGCCCGAAGCATCTGCCACATCAAAATCATCTTTAACCAGCTTATTTAAATCAGCACCTACTCCTGAAGCACTCAAAGCAGGCCTGCTATTTAACAACACTGAATCTATATGCGCTGAACCCCCACCTTCCTTTATCAGTTTTATTTTTACGGTATTACGTCCAACCACATGATTAGTGATATCCAGAGTCCTTGGTCGAAAATACTTGTCAAAACTCAATATCCCTGCATCTTCCCATTTTTGTTCTCTTTCCACATAAACGTGAAATACCCCATTTGTGGTTTTCTCATTAAAAACAGGGACATTAGGATAATAAAAAAAAGGATATGAACCAAAAGCTATTACTGGGATCGTTAACAGAAATGCCCCGAAGATTATTAGTAAGACTTTCTTTGTCATAATTTCCTCCTTTAAAAAGTTCATGCTTCATATTTAGAAGCATATTATTAGGTTTTCTATGCCAAGTCCTTTTTCATAGTTCCTCAATACCCCTCAAAGACTTATTAATGACTAGATGCAGGATATCAACTTCAACGAGTACTGTCAAGGAAGATTTTTGTTAAATTATTTGTAAGAGATGCTCTTTGATCAAATAATTAGAGTCTGCACAATTACATTTATAATCATCTACAGAGGATTGAGCAGAGTTGCGGAGTACAGGAATTATAGTTGAGGTTTCAGGTGTGTGTTTCAGGACAGATAATTGCCTTCTTATACCCATTCATTTTTGATCCATTCTTTTTTTTTCAATTCAGAAAGTAATTCCTCTTCACTTATTATTTGTTTCTTATTTAATAAAGCAATAAGAGTTTCCAAAATCACGTTTTGCTCATACATTGACAATGAGATCTTAGAACCACTATCAACATCTTTAATTGGATTAGATACGGATGTTTCACTAAAGCTGTGGATTAATTGTTTAATTATTGCTCTACCATCGTCGTTTAAGTCTATGAACTTGATACCTACTCCAACTCCATTTTCACAATTTTGGACTTGTCCTTTAATTGTTATATTCCTGTCCTTGAAAGGCAAAGTTACATCAACTATGTCACCCATTGCAAAATATTGGGCTGCACCATATATTCCACTTTCACTAATATCCATACACACACCGCGTTCCATCTATGGTTATGTCCTCCCTAAAATGAAATCTTTCGTATTTCCTAAGCTCTTCTTTATCTTGGTTATTCATTGCCTTGGCGTTGCCCTCCGCGAAATTTGGACCGCTATTGATTTACAGTTCTAATCTACATCATTTTTGCTGTTTTGTGAAGCGTGAAGTATAAGTGAAGTATAAGTGGTTCCCTATGGTCTTTTTCGTATTTAAATAATTCGGGAGAGCGAATACATGTTTTTGTCTCCCTTTCTTATGTTCTTATGGCCGGAACAGAAATTTTATGATAAAAAAGGCAGCGGCAATAGAAGCTGCAATAAGCAGAAACAGTATTACAGCAGGAAAAAGCTTTTTGTTCCTTTTTTCTGTCTTTCCATTTTCTGCTTTTATTTCTGAGACTTTAGGAGGCAGGGGAATCTTCCCTGCAGTTTCATGAAATGCTTTCTGTTGTTTGGTCTCCTCAGGAGTTGAAGTATCTGCATCACCACCTGAAACATCAGACTTCTTCCGTATTTCGAGAAATTCAGATAACGTGAACTCCTTGTACTCGACCTCAACATCCTTTTGCGGTAGTTCTATCTTCTTTCCGCATTTGCTGCATCTGTCTTTTCCATGCAACTCAGTACCGCAGTCAGGACATTTCATATATGACCCTTTTGAACCTCTTTTCAAAACTACTGCATTTTAATACCCCCTGAACTTAAATTTCAACTATGGGCAGTTCTTGCAAATTTATTCTGATAAGGGTAATCTTTAAAAATACAACATGTTCGTTGGTTTTAAAAAGCTGTTTAAATTTTAATTCTATTATGAAAAAGCAGGATGCTATAAAAATCCAGTCGCTCCTTCAAAAAGAGATAACCAGCTCTGTTGTTATTAATGGAAAAAAGTATTTAATCCTGACAGAAGATCTCTATATTAAAGAACAGCTAATAACTACAAGGGTTTATCTCGGAGGCAAGATAGTATCGACAAAACACATAGACTGCCGGAATATTCTGAACACGCCGGACTATGAGAAGAAAATGAGGGAATTGATTCGCAGGCAGCATGAAATGATTATTGAAATGCTCAGGAAGGAAAGCACGAAAAAAATAAGCACTCCCTCGTCTTATCTTGATGAGGTCAAAACATTGCTTCAAAGGAAGAACAATAAAGGCGCCCTTACTCTGCTGACCCATGCCCTTAAAAATTTTCCGGACGACCCGTTTCTCCTCTCCTATTACGGTTGTCTGGAAGCCATCATCAATAAAAATTTTGCGTACGGCGTAGACACATGTTCAAGGGCAATAGAAATATTGAATGAGAGAATCCCGTTCGGGAAGGATATTTTTCTACCAACCTTTTACCTTAACCTCGGCAGGGCTTACCTTGCATCAGGAAATAAAACAGATGCTTTTAAAGCATTTCAGACTGGTCTTTCATATGACGCAGAAAACAGAGACCTGCTGTGGGAAACAAAAAAGATTGGCATGCGTAAGAGCCCGATCATACCATATCTTCAGAGATCAAACCCCATAAACAAATATGTCGGTATGGTACTCCATAAACTGAAAAAAGCTTCCCGATAACAAAAAGATTCAGTTTCATTCAAAGCTTGCAAACCTCCCCGGATCTATTGTCCTTGCAACTTTTGACGGCAGGAAGCCCGCGAACATTGTAGTCAAAAACAGGATCAGTGTTACTACAGAAAGATATAAGAAAGGCACCTGGAAATGTATTTCCCAACCAAAGGAAATCTTGTTAACGACATATATTAAAATAATGCTCATAAGCGACCCAAGGAGACTTCCGAGAAAAATCCCTGTAACGCCTATAATCCCTGCTGAGAGAATAATCGTCGCTTGTATCTGCTTCCAGCTTCCTCCCAGATAGCGTATGATACTGATCTCTCTTTTCCGCTCAAACACGAGGGCTAAAAGGGTATTGATGACCCCTATCAATGAAACGATAATCGATATGAACTCTATGGCATAGGTGATGGCAAATGTCTTGTTGAATATATCTAGCACCTTGTCCCTCAATTCCTGATTATTCATGATCTCAAGAGAATAATCAGGCAAAAGGGTCGATCTTAACTTATGGATAAATGTATCCGGGGCAACCCCCTCCTTCAGATAGACGCTGATCTGCGTTGCATCATCCAGACCCCAGTACTTTTTCAGCCATTTCCTGTCTATATAAATGAATCCGGCAGTCGTTGAATAGCTTGAAAAGATATCATTAATCCTGAATGCCACATTACCTGCCGGAGATTTCAGGTGGATCATATCTCCCTTTTTCAATCCATATTTAATGCTTAAATAATCAGAAATGCCTGCTATCTGCTCGTTTCCCTCCATCTCTTGCAGGACCTCTTCGTATCGCCTGTCGGAATACATCCTGCTCAGGTATTTTCTCTTTGTCCCGACATCAGCAAAGCCTGCTGTTACCTTCTTGCCGTTCAGGTCAAGCTGCATGGCCCTGAATTTATCAACTCCTGCTACCTCAGGGAAACTCTTCACTGTATCAATCACATCCCCTGACATCGGATAGAAACAATAATTTGCCTTGCAGGAAGCGGGTTTTATATATACATCTGCTGTTATATTCTTATGTATCCATCCCTTCAGAGAATCCCTGAAAGAAAATATGAGTGTCAAAAATGCAATTATTAATGCACTGCTTATGGCAACGCTCATTAAGGCGACAGAAAACCGATAGATATTTCCTTTTATATCTCCGATGGTGATTTTCCCTGTAGCCCTGAAAATCCTTTCAGAGGGTCTTCTGATAACCCATAGAATGGCAGCGAGATAAGAAGGTGAAATGAAAGTAAATCCGATAATGATAAAGAGAATTCCTGCATAAGCGAGGACCGGAAATTCAAATGGGGTATAGACATGGTCCATAAAAGATACGGTCACTCCTGAAATTATGCAGATTATGCCTGCAAGCGAAAACCATTTATGATATCTCCTGTATCTGCCCTCAAATGAACCCTCCCTTGAACTCTCGTTCGGTCTGATTTTTGATGCCTCGAGGGCAGGTATGGCAGAGGCAAGGAGAGAGACAGCCAGACCTAACAGCAAGGCCACAAAAGCATCATGCATTGTGATCGCATATTCGGATATGGATATTGTGCCGTACATGTTTGATATGGTCTTTTCAACGGCAATGACAGAAAAATATGCAGCAAGCTGCCCGAAGATGATACCGATCACCGAACCGATAAGACCTAAAAAAATTCCCTGCACGATGAATAGCAGAACAACTGTTTTTTTATCAGCCCCAAGACCTCTCAGGATGCCTATCTCGGTCCTCCTCTTAACGACCGATATAAACACCGTGTTATAGAGCAGAAAAATCCCGACGAGGATAGCTATAAGACTTATAAACTGAAGGTTATACCGGAATGATGCAACAAGCGACTTCTGGTTCCTGAAAACTTCTTCCTTCTTTTCGATCGAGAGGTTTACAGGAAGTTTCTTTCGTAATTCAGCGGTTGTCTTTTCATCTGATGCAAGATCAATCCTTGAAAGATATTCGCTCCTGCCGAAATATTCCTGAAAGTTGCCGATGTCCATAAAAACGGTATTGGTTAGCAGTGATTCAGCATTAAGGATATCAATGACCTTCAGTGGATATTCCCTGTCATAGACAAGGGCCCTGAACGTATTCCCTTTTTTAAGGGAATATCTCTCAGAGAACTTTTTTGTTATCAGGACACCGTTGGTCTCTTTAAAAAAATGCTCGATATCGATATGCTGAGAAATAGATGCCCTGAGATAGCGGATCGCCTTCAGGGTATGGATCCCTTGTATATCAATNGTATCCCTGAACGCCGGGATATAGCTAAATGTCTTTAAAACCGGGAAACTGTTTTCTTCTGTGGAAGAGACATCTTTGTAAACTTTCTCATCGAAATCCGTGCCTGAAGTATCAAAGACTTCATAATTTGCATAAGGGTTAATACCCTTGATATCAGACTCAAAGGAAGCTACAGCACGGTCAGAGGCTACCTTAACGCCGGTAAAGAGGCCTATTCCAAGTGCGATACCAAGAATCGACAGGAAAGTCAGGAATTTTTCTTGTCTTATATTCCGCACGATCAGGATCTTGACGAGTTTCAGAAAGTTCATTCAAAGACTACCCCGTCTTTTATC
>JGI20213J14113_1000333_pt1 | contig 10508 bp, 10 predicted proteins | sample WetSurMetagenome_3_FD_14113 | JGI IMG/M metagenome (IMG submission 14113) | reverse complement strand
CCAACATCAACCAAACATTCCTTAATTCGTTCATATGTTTTGTGAATGTTGTTATCCAGACCGATTGAAATTCGTACAAGCCCTGCACTCAAGCCCATCTTATGCTGCTCTTCCACTGGAATCTCAGAAGATGTGCTATGACCGGGAGAACTAAACAACGTTTTAAAGTAGCCAAGACTAACAGCAAGATAGCCAACCTTTTCCTCCTGCATTTTTTTCATCAAAGCATCGGCTGTTTTCTCATCACCGGCATCAATCGCCAGCATACCACCAAATCCAAATCCTTCATTCATTAATTTTTTCAATAGCTTATTGCCGGGATGTGAAGCTAAACCCGGATAGTAAACTTTCAATCCCAGCTTCTCAAAATTTTCAGCTAAGTACATAGCATTTTTACCATGCTTTTCTATTCTAATATGAAGCGAATGAAGATTTTTTAAAATGCTCGCGGCCCTGTGGCTGTCAAGAACCGGTCCCAATAGCATTGCAGTACCTGAATTTATATCCATCATCTGATTAATGAACTCTCTACTGCTGCAGACACAACCAGCCACACAATCACTGGTTCCATTAATAAATTTTGTTAAGCTGTGAATTACTATGTGTGCACCTAAATGAATTGGACTAATAAATATGGGGCTGAAAGTATTGTCCACCATAAGTTTAATATTGTGAGCATTTGCCAATTCACTTAGCTTTGGAAGATCAGCTATTTCAAGTAACGGATTGCTTACCGATTCACAATAAATAATTTTTGTCTTATTTGTGATTGATTTTTTTACTGCATCCAGGTCTGTTGTATTAACAAATTTTACATTTATCCCAAATCGAGGAAGAAGATTTTTAAAGAAAGCATAAGTTCCGCCGTAAATAGTTCGACTTGAAATAACTTCATCTCCTGAATTACAAACCTGTAAAACTGAGCAAACAATTGCTGCCATCCCTGAGCCAGTTACAAGCGCTGCTTCGCTGTCTTCTAATCTTGCAAGTGCATCTGCTAAATATTTATTTGTAGGGTTCCAATGCCGTGAATACAGAAAACAGCCTTCGACCTCGTGATCGAAGAGTTCTTTCATTCTTTCTGGACTTAAAAAAGTATAGGTAGATGAATCAGTTATTGAAGGATTGACATCTCCGTATTCTCCAAAAACAAGATAATCCTGAATTTCGGCAGATGGGTCAAAGTGGTGCATAATTATTCTCCTTAAAAATTTGCTTCGTAAAAATAAATAAATGATTTTTCATTTGGACATTTTTTACAATTTCTGGTTTTTTATGAACGAAAAGAAAATTGCAGCTGAATACGCTTGTGATTACATAGAGGATGGCATGATTATCGGGTTAGGAACCGGCTCAACAGTTTCATTTCTGTTGAATAAATTATCGCAGAGAATTAAAACAGGCCTTAACATAACTGCTGTATCAACCTCTGCAGCTACTACAAAGCTGGCATCTACGCTTGGAATAAAAATTTCAAAACTGAGCGATGTAAATGAAATCGATCTTACTATTGATGGTGCAGATGAAGTTGATGAAAACTTAAATGGGATAAAAGGCGGCGGCGGTGCTTTGCTTTATGAAAAAATAATCGCTTCCAACTCAAAGAAAAATATCTGGATTGTTGATTCAACTAAGCTGGTAAAAACTCTCGGTAAATTTCCATTACCTGTTGAAGTAATACAGTTTGGAAGCACACATCTGTGTGTAAAGCTTGAGAAAAATGGTTTTAATCCTTCTTTCAGATTAAATGGAACAGCAAGTTTTATAACAGATAGTAATAATTACATCATCGATTTAAAATTCGATAAGATAAGCGATCCGATTGGTGTTGATATTGGTTTGAAAAGTTTTCCCGGGGTTGTCGAAACAGGTTTATTTTATAATATTGCCGATGAAGTTATTGTTGGTATTGGAAATAAAGTGGAAGTGATTAATAAAAAAAGAGAGTTCAAAACTGATTGATTCCGAACTCTCTTTTCCCCTTATTGTTAGTTGTTACTATTTATCCGCGCCCATTCTTCTTAATTCTCTTGCTACTTTTCTTGAATTATTATAAGCTAACAATCCAAGTACTGCCAGGAATACAATAACGATTAACTCCGTAAGTCCCATTTTATTTTTCTCCCTATGATTTCTTTTTGACTACAAAAAACAAGTATAGTGCCACCAGTGCATTTCATAATGAAACTTCCTTTAGTGTCATTAAGTAATTATTTTATTTTGAGGGAAATTCTGGTTGTAATTATTACAGCAAACGACAGATGTGTCAGTAATAATTTACTTATAAAAAAATGGGCTTAGAAAGCTAGCCCATTTTCATCTTAAACTTAAACGTTTAATTTAGTTTATCAGCATACCCTCTACAAAAATACTGAGCTTAACTAAAAAGCATTTTCAAATTTATTTTGATCGTTTATAAGCAATTTCTATCCTGGCTTTCAAATTCTTTTTCAGATTCGAATCAACGTAAACGAGATCAAAATTATCCCCACTTTCATTTCTTATCTTAACTGTCGGTACAAAACCGGTCAAAGCATTTATTGTTTCTCCTTTCACAAAAGTTGTATAATCTTCACTGTAATTCCAACCTTTATCTTTAGTAAGTACCTTTTGATAAAAAGAAATAACGCTTGAAGGAGGATCGCTTGTTACTAAATGGACGAAAGCCATAACCTCTTTTTCATAATTTGTAGTATCTTCTTTTGGTGCGGAGACTGAAGTAATCACAGCCCCCGGATATGATGGAACACCCACCTCTTCTTTTGTAGGTACGGGATATTTTCTACTTGCGATTTCCTTTGGTGCATCACTTGAAAGTTTTGCCCAAGGTGCAATTGGAGATTGTGCCGATGTGTCTGTTAGAATTAAGAAATTAATAATTAAAAAAGCTGTCAGAAAAATATTCATATCTTTCATCTGTAATTTCCTTTATTATTGATTTAATTGATTCACTAACATTTTAATGGAGTCGGAATTGACCAACAATCAAACTTATCTAATATTACCCATCTTTTTCAACATTAAAAATTCGAATTTCACTTTTGTCCTTAAAATCGCAAATACAACAAACTTTTTGGAAGAAAACCAGGACAGAGAAGATGGTGGATTAATTTTAGCATTCGGTACAAGAGAGTACTTCACTTAGGTAACTTTGTCGTGTCTATTCGAATCTTAAAATTCTACTCATTCACCTCATAATGGGCATGAACACCAATCAATTACTAATCAGGATTAAACTAAGCAGACTGTTCAGAATTGCTTGTTCAAAACTCTTTGTTTTTTCCCAATGATAAAATATGCAATTGATCCAATCAGTGGAGCAAAGAGAACGGCAAGAAGCCAGATTAATTTATTATATCCTTCAAATTCATTCTTGAGTATATCTATAAATGCAATAATGAAAGGAATAAATCCGATTAAAAATAAAATAAGAATAAGTTCAAAGATCCCCATTTCAATACTTCCTTAATTAATTTTACAAATATTTAATTTCACCAGCGTTCGTCTAATATCTGAGCACGTTTTTGCTGATATTCTGTTTCAGTGATCAAACCGTCCTTCTTCAACAATTCAAGCTCCCGCAAACTTTGCATGGGACTTCTTTTTACATCATTATTATCTTCCAGTTCTGTATTAATATCAATTAACGATAAACCTTTTGCACGACTTAAATTCTTAATGTGATAGACCAGCATAAACAGAACCGTTCCGATCCAAGCGATGATAATAATAATAAACAGGAAGCTGAACATAGGGGGAGCGTCGTTCTCAGAAAGAGCATTACCTACCACAACGGCAAATCCAATTCCGAATAATAGAAGAAAAATCAAAACTACAATAGACCCGGCAGAAACAGTTCTGCCAGGCGTTAACGATAATTTTGTCATCGAATTATTTTGTCAGACTTTTAAATATATTACTATTGACAGGGTACTACTCCTGTTCGTCCACATACTTCGCAAGGATATTTCCATTCCGTATACCCCTCACCACCACATAATGAGCAAAATTCTTGACCTGTACCGTTACATCTTCCGCAAACCCATTGTCCAGAACCACCGCAGCTAGCACAAGTTTCATCGTTCACAGTACCGCTTCCGAAGCATTGTTTACAAAGCTCAGTGCCGTCTCCAAGACATCTGTCACAAGTTTGCCATCCGGAAGAACCACATTTGGAACAAGGATTATCTTGAGTAATCCACCCGGCACCTCCGCAATTATCGCAGGTACATTGTGCGTTTGAAAATGAGTACATAAAAAAAGCAAATAGTATTGATAGTAAAATTTTCATTGAAGATCTCCCCTATTAATTAGTGATGGATATTATTGTGTGTTAGGACTCTACTTTAGTTCGAAATTATTTTATCGATAATTATGTCGGCATAGGGCAAAACAAATGCCAAGTGTGAGTTTATTCTAAACGACTAAATGAATTTTGAAGATATCAATAAATCGAATTCCTAATTGAACATTGCTATGTCACTCAATACTTGAGGCTTGGTTTGACTGCATTAGTTACATAGTAATTTTTTCAATCAGAAGTAATGATTTCCTTTTTTCTCAAAAAATAATTCGGTTAATAAATAATATTTAGGGATGTGTCGTTTAAATTATAAGTATTTTGTAAATGCTTTGCTGATTAGTTGATAAGTAGCAATTAGTGAATAAGAAATTCACCTACTTTGCTTTTAAAGATTGTTCAATAAGTATGTAATACCCCCAAGAGGATTCCTACAAGGAAGCCTCTTCGGGAAAACTTACGCCCCAAAGTTAGGTTGTACCCACGACGTGATTCGAACACGTGACCTGCGGTTTAGGAAACCGACGCTCTATCCAGCTGAGCTACGTGGGCAGACTTGAATGAATAATGTATAATGAAGAATTAAGAATTCTCCAATACAAAGGTAAGTAACTTATGCGTTTTTATAAATGGAGGAGAATAGATTAGAAGTTCAACCAGTATGTCACTTTTATCATAAAAATATTATCTGGCTCTGCGGCAACCATCTTCGTCATAGATTCTTCAAACTTAAAATCACCAATTTCCTCAGCTTCTTCCCTTGTTTGAGTCCACACAAAATATATGACACTTCCAGGTAAATATTCCCACCTTAAAACTGCATTACCTCTTAGTGATTTAACATTGAAATCAGGATTCCCAATTTCTATGGGTTGTGCTGGGCCTTCACCATCAGGATCAGCTGTGTTTGTTTCGGGATCAAATGTTGAACCTTCCTCGCCATATTTAATAAAATCATACGTGCTTGGAGCTTTGAGTTCTTTATAGTTGTTATAATCACCTGCTGCAATTAATGGTTGAACATATAACTGCAAGCTTAACTTTGGTGTGAATGTCCAGTTCAATCGGATGCTTGATGATAACGTTGTCTGGTCTAATTCTCCGAAAACATATTTGCTGCCGTAAGTCCTTGTTGCAGTAACATCACTGTAAGTATCAACATATTGAGCGTACGAAAAATCTTTTGAAAATTCAGGATTGAAAATGAAAGAAATATTAGGTAATAAGCGAAGCTCCAGACTAGCTTCTGCAAACCAGGAGTATGAGGGTTCAGAATTAAATGCCCCTGCACCCATGCTCGCTACCCAATCTTTTCGGCTATCAGAAGAAAAGTAAATAGATACGTCGTAACTAGANGNATTTAATGTTAACGGCCCACCCCTCGTTCTATTATTATTAAATGTTTCCGTGTAAAGACCAATGTTCCAGTTCGCGGAGTAGTAATTGAGAAATTGCCATGAGCCAAAATGATAAAATCCTTCCCAGGTTTTATTTCCACCAAAATCATGATTTTGAAATACTGCGCCTCCGAGTTCGAGGTACCTGTAAAAATCCGTTGGATCGCTCCAGTAATATCCAGCACCGGCGTGCCAGTTTATTACGTCAGCCCGGTATAAAAATCCAAGGTCGTTCACGTCAAAAGATGGTGTAATAAAACCAAAAGCAGAGTTAACAAAAAAGTTTCCTTTCTGCTTGTTTAAATAAATCCTTCCTGCATAGCCTGTTAATGAAGTTGCTGAGCTGTCGATACTGACATGAGTTGCATCGGGTCTTTGGAAATAGTGTCTGGAGCTTTGCTGCAGATTAATCATTCTCTGTACATTTCCAGCTACACGACTCGCACCAGCCCATCCTGCAATCACCCAGGTTTTTGATTCATCAAGGAAGGTCCATCCATCAAGACCAAAAGTCAATGCATTTTTATTAATTTCATCCCGAAGTCTTTCATCCTGAAAATCTCTGAAAGCTAATGTAGATACAAATCCCAGACCTTGTTGTCCTTCGTTAAATTCATTTTGAGCTCTGAAAATTCCATAATAGGCAAGTGGTTCAACTTCAGTTTCAGATTGAACTCCGTTGCTTGATATCCGGGCAAATTCTCTTTTAGTTATATTTTGAATTGTACCAACATTCCAGCTATTGCCTAATTTGCCAGTCAACTTACCAGCTCCAATAATGTGAGTTCCGGTTGGATAATCTGAGTAATCAACATCATCCGGTAAGCTGCCCTGCGGTTGTCTTCCAATTCTCCGGCTGTAGAAAAAATCTGCTCCACCCCAATTAAACCCCCAATAATTACGCGCACCACCCATGCCAAAATCAAAAATTTTTGAACCTTCTATAAAGAACGGTCTTTTTTCTTCATAAAAAGTTTCGACATCACTAAGATTTATAACTGCTGGATCTATCTCCACCTGACCGAAGTCAGGATTAACTGTTGCATTAAGATTTAAATTAGAACCGATACCCATTTTAAGATCTGCACCGGCACCGGGAATATAATTAGCTCCATCATTAAAAGGATCACCTTCTTCAAACTGAAGATACTCCGCTCTTGTTGTAATATAAGGTAATAATTCAACCTGACCGCTGCCTTGAATTTTTTCGAATCCTTTCAGATTTGCAAAGTGAGAAACAAATCCGCTTTCATTTTTCGGAACGAAAACTAAGTACGCTTCTTCATTTTTTCGGGCAATAACTCTTCTGAAATTTATTCCCCAAACCATGCTGTCGGATTGATTAAACCTCATTTGTGAAAATGGTATTTTCATTTCCGCAGTCCAGCCTTCCCCATTTCTATAAATTTTTCCTTCCCAAACGCCATCCCAGGAATCATCATCCCAACTGTCATTATAGAGAACACCATCCAGTTGGGTGCCTGCCGCATTCAGACCAAAATAATAACCGCTTCGTTTATCGTTGTAAGGATCAAGACATAGCATTATGTTATCGGAATCTACCCATTGATCTCTTCTGGTCAACCTTGCCATAATTGAATCAGGAGCTGAATCATACATAACTGCACCGAGATAAAGATATTTTTCATCGTAAGCTAATTTGATAATTGTTCTCTCGCTTGCCGCAGCACCTTCATTCGGATCTCGCTGGAAAAAATTCTCGAATCTGTTTCCATTATGCCAAATGGGTTCATCCAGTTTGCCATCAAGCTCAATTGGAGAATTAAGCTTCTCAGCAAACAATACTGCATCGTTATTTTTTATCTGGAGTGTGTCCTGGAATGGAAAAATAATTGAAGTAGAGACCAGAAGTAAGATTAATAGTAAAAATTTATTCATCACTTAATTTTTTTGATTCTGGTTTTTTTGTCAGAGAATTACCAGATTGGATAAAACTGCTGTGTTATCATTAAAGATGCAGGATATAATTAGTACCCTGCATCTTATTACAGTTATCTTCAATCAAAATTGAAGAATATTATTCAAAAACAATTCAGTATTTAAATGAACGGATTAATCTGATGATATAGTGTTATTTTAATTTTTTGATTGAGATATCACCCATACCAACATTCAGCTCAATTCTGCTTCCGCCGCCGTTCAATTCATAAACAGACTCAAACTTATTTCCTTTCCGGTTTTGAGTAACATTATATGATTCGAATTCAGACTTAATACTATCAGAATCTTTTGCGGAATCTCCCCATCTGAAATCGCTTGCCGTTGCAATAATTGTGGCTTTCGCTGTTTCAGGAACATATAATGTTATATTTCCAACTCCTGTATTCAACTCACTATCGTTCTTTCCATCAGGACTAAGTTCAGCAACAATATTACCTGCACCTGTATTTGCTTCAATTGATCCTTTTATATTTTTGAGATCTATATTTCCACCACCGGTATTTGCTTCAACTTTGCCGGTTGCGCCATCGAGCTTAATATTTCCTCCACCTGTTGAAATATCAGTGCTGCCAGATACAGTAGAAACATTTACATTGCCGCCAGCTGTTGAAATATCTGCACTGCCTCCAATAGTTCCTACATTCACATTGCCTCCGGCTGTAGAAATTTCAGCTGTGTTATTGACAGAAGCGACTTTAATGTTTCCCCCGGCTGTTGAAATTTCTGCTTTACCATTCACTGAACCTAACTGAATATCGCCGCCTGCAGTGCTTATACTTGCATTACCGCTTATGTCAGCAAACGTAATATTGCCGCCGCCAGTAGAGACATCAGCATCTCCACCGATTGTTTTCGCTATAATATTTCCTCCACCTGTTACAATAGTAACTTTACTTTTCAGATCATTATTGATCGTTACATTGCCGCCGCCAGTTTTAAAATCAATTATTAAATCAGCAGGGATAGTCAATTCCAGAACAAACTTATTTGAATCTTCACCTTTAAACTTCACCTCAACCTTGCCAGACTTTTGTTCTGCTGAAAATAATTTGGCTTCATCATCATCAATGTTTTTGGCAGAGATTTTAACTTCGCTTTTATCCCAGGTACCTACGACTATATTTCCATGCTCAATGTCAACAACTAGTTTATCACCATTTTGAACTTTAAATGATGCTTCTTTGTCAATTGCCAGAACAGAATTAAGAGATGAGAAAAAAATCAAATAAAATAATATTGTTATTAATTGTTTAGTTAAGTTTTTCATTTTAGTTGTACTCCTGTAAAATTGTTCTTGAACGTAATTTGATATATGGATTTTCATCCTGTTGTAATTTTTCTCTGAATAAATCTATTTCTTTACTGTTTAGTTTGTAACCTTTGTTTCCTGCTTCAATTAATGAATTTAAAGCCTCAATCCTCAAACCCGAAACAGTGTCACTTGTAATGACATAAAGAAGAGTTTGCTTAACGGTTTCATCATAAGGAAATTTGCTCATTAGTTTTAATGCTTCTCTTCTTACTCCGGGATTTTCATCTGTCGTTATAACTGTAATTAAAGCATCTTTTACATCTTGATCGTATTGTGCTGGTGATTTTGTATCCATTGCATTAATTGAATTTAGTCTCGAACCCGGATTTTGTTCATTGAGCATCGCATAAGTAAGAACACTTTGAATCTGCTGATCTTTGATGCTGCCTTTCAGTTTGACTGGTCTCGAAGCTTCAAAAGTAAATTCGACCTCACCATCAGAAGCATCTGAATCAATGAAACGGAGATTAGAAATACTTATGTCTTCACTTAACGAAGCGAATCTATTATCGCCATTTTGCTGACCAGTAAATTCAGATTGAGAGGATTTGCTGAAAAATATGCTCCCAATTAAAACGCCAACGATCAATAGAGCAGTACCTGCAAATGCAAACCTTAATGGTGTCGTAAAAAACTGAAAAATATTATCAGTCAGAAAACCTAGAATATTGTTGCTGGATTTTTCTGCTCTCAGTGCACCTCTTAATTGATAACGCGCCGCAGATAAAACTTTTTCATCAATATTTACTTTTTGCTTACCGGAAATTAATTCAAGAAGATTTTTTTGATCTTCCAGCTCTGCCCGGCATTCTTCGCAGATTAGGAGATGTTCTTTCAGTTTTGACTGTTCTTCAGATTTCAATTCACCAAACAAAGAAAGCTGAAGAAGTTGTTTGTATTCATTATGTTTCATTAGTTGCTCCGAAATTTGGTTTATCTTTATGCATAAACCGGACTTAATTTTTTTCTCAGATTTTTTGTCGCATCAAAGAGATACTTTTTAACTGTGCCTTCCTTACAATTCAGCATCTCTGCAATTTCCCTGATTTTATATCCTTCATAGTGTTTAAGTACAAATGTCATTTTTTGTTTTGGCGAAAGAGATTCTACAGCTTCATTAACCAATTCTCCAAGATCAGCACCTGAGGAAATTTCTTCTGGTGATAATCCATCGTAAACCAACTCTTTTGTTGTGCTGATTTCATTTTCTTCATCATCAAAATCGTTGTCAATTGAAACTTTCAAATGCTCTTTGCTTCTACTTTTATAAGTGAGACAAACGTTTGTCGTTATTCTGAAAAGCCAGGTTGAAAACTCACTCTGAAAACGAAAATTTTTTAAGCTGCGATAGACACGAATAAAAACTTCCTGGTACAAATCTTTTGCATCATCTTCATTATTAGCATACTTAAGTGCGATGGAAAGAACGTTTCGATCGTAACGATACACGAGTTCCTCGAAAGCACTCTGGTCGCCCTTTTGCGCTTGAACTATCAGGTCTGTATCATTTAACTGCATTTAGTCCTTTTCATAACTA
>JGI20213J14113_1000331_pt1 | contig 10597 bp, 7 predicted proteins | sample WetSurMetagenome_3_FD_14113 | JGI IMG/M metagenome (IMG submission 14113) | reverse complement strand
ATGTTTTTACCTGACAGATATGTTGAAGGAACTTGTCCACGCTGCGGTAACGAGCAAGCCAGAAGCGACGAATGTGAAAACTGCGGTTCACTTTACGATCCGTCAGAATTGAAAAATCCTAAAAGTAAAGTCTCCGGTGGAACACCAACTCTGAAAGAAACCACACACTACTTTTTTCCTCTTGGTAAATACCAACCGGCACTCGAAAAGTATGTTGAAGAAATGAATGCAAAGTATGGTTGGAAGGATAATGTTCTTCAATATTGCCGTGGCTGGTTTAAAGATGGATTGAAAGACCGTGCAATTACCCGTGACCTTGATTGGGGAATTAAAGTACCCGTTGATGGTGCAGCCGGGAAAGTAATTTATGTTTGGTTTGAAGCAGTGCTGGGATATATCTCATCAACAAAAGAATATTCTCAATTAAAAAAACAACCGGAGCTCTGGAGAAAATACTGGCAGGATATAAACACGAAATACATTGCTTTCATTGGAAAAGATAATGTTGTTTTTCATACAATAATCTTTCCCGCAATTCTTATGGCGTGGAATGAAGGTAGCAAAGAAAAATATTGTTTACCCCAAAACGTGCCTGCAAATGAGTTCCTGAATTTTGAAGGAAAGAAATTTTCTAAAAGTCGTGGCTGGGGAATTGACGTTGACGAATTCCTGAATCTCTTCCCGGCTGATCTTTTGCGATATACTCTTGCTGCAAATCTGCCTGAAAATAAAGACACAGATTTTTACTGGAAAGAATTTCAACTCAGGAATAACAGCGAGCTGGCAGATATTCTTGGAAACTTTATCAATCGTACTTTCACTTTTGTGCACAAGCATTTTGATGGAAAAGTACCAGCACCCAACAAACTTGAGAAGATAGATGAAGATATGCTGAATGAAATCGGCGCATACCCAAATCGTGTAGCAGATCTTTTTGAAAAATTCAAAATCCGTGACGGCGTTAATGAAATTATGAATCTTGCAAGAGATGGCAATAAGTATTTTAATGACTCAGAACCATGGATAACTGTCAAATCAAACAAAGAAAAATGCGGAACAACTTTAAACATTTGCTTGCAGGCTATTTGCACTCTTGCTGAACTTTTTTATCCTGTATTACCATTTTCGTCTGAAAAATTGTTCAAAATGCTGAATGCAAAACCTGTGGAGTGGGCAGAAAGCGGTAAATCCTTCTTGAAAGAAGGACATCAAATAAACAGTTCAGAAATATTATTTCCGAAAATTGAGGATGAAGTGATAGAAGAACAAATCTCAAAACTAGGCTCAACTGAAACAGCAGTTGAAAAAAAAGCAGAAGAATTAATTTCGTATGATGATTTTATGAAAACAAAGCTTAAGGTAGCTGAGATCTTGAGTGCAGAAAAAATTGAAAAGAGTAAGAAGCTAATGAAGCTGAAAGTAATGCTCGACGACGGTGAAAGACAGGTTATTGCAGGAATTGCTGAACATTATAATCCGGAAGATTTAGTAGGTAAAAAAGTTATTGTCGTTGCAAATCTCCAGCCGGCAAAGCTAATGGGTGAAGAATCCCGTGGTATGATTTTAGCCGTTGAAAAAGAGCCCGGAGGTTTGCAAGTTTTGGTAGTAGATGATTCTGTCAAAAATGGAACCCGCGTTAAGTAAGAAATTTTTTTATTCAATATTATAAAGGGACAAAAAATGCGTTTGATTACAATTGCAATTATTCTTTTTGCAGGAATGATATTCGCACAATCATCGGTTGAGAAATTTACTCCTCAACTGAATGCTGTTATTGATAATTCAAACCAGGCTGAAGAATTGCTGGTTTGGGTATTCTTTACAGATAAAGGTAACGAAACTCAAAACTATTTTCAGAAACCGTCCACAGTTGTAAGTGAAAAATCGCTTAAGAGACGTTCAAAAGTTTTGAGTGAGGATAAACTTATATCCACCACTGATTTGCCGGTTAATGAAAATTATATTCAGCAAATTCAATCTCTCGGTTTTCAAGTAAAGCAAAAAACAAAATGGTTCAACGGAGTTAGCGGCTGGGCCACTAAATCAGAGCTTACTCAATTTGCAAATAAGCCGTTCGTAAAACAACTTGATATTGTTTACAAGTTCCGGAAAGATAATCTTGAAGAAGAAACTCAGAATGATAACTCGGATGGATCAAATCAAAATTTCTCGAAGCCACAGGAAACACACAGCCTAAATTATGGTCAATCTTATACTCAATTAAATCAAATTACAGTTCCGCAGGTTCACGATCTCGGTTACACCGGGGAAGGTATTACAATTTGTGTAATGGATTGTGGATTCGATCGCTGGACTACTCATCAAGTCTTTAGTACTATGAATGTTATAGCAACCTGGGATTTTGTAGATGGTAACTCTGATGTGGAAAATGGTAACGTAGGTACGGGCTACCACGGAACAAACACTTTATCGTTGATCGGTGGTTTTTATGAAGGTCAACTGATAGGCCCCGCTTTTGATGCTGATTTTATTCTTGCCAGAACTGAAGATATTTACAGCGAAACTCCAATCGAAGAAGATAACTGGCTTGCAGCAATGGAATGGGCTGATAGTATAGGAGTTGATGTAACATCAACATCTCTTGGTTACATTGATTTTGATCCTCCTTATCAAAGTTATACCTGGATGGATATGGACGGAAATACTTGTAGAATTACCAATAGCGCCGATTACGCAGTTAGCCTTGGAATTTTTGTTGTTAACTCTGCAGGTAATGAAGGATACAATGCAAGTCATAATACACTCGGTGCACCAGCTGATGGTGATAGTGTAATTGCTGCTGGTGCTGTTAATAGCAGTGGCTCAAGATCAAGTTTTAGCAGTGTAGGACCTACAGTTGACGGAAGAATTAAACCTGATCTTATGGCGATGGGTTCAAATAATTATATTGCGGACCAACAATGTAACACTTGTTATAGTAATGGTAGTGGAACTTCTTATAGTTGTCCATTGCTCGCTGGTGCTTCTGCGTTATTACTAGAAGCAGACCCAAACTTGACACCAATGCAATTAGCTGCATTGTTGAAGAATACAGCTTCGCGAAGTACCACTCCTGACAATCAGTATGGCTGGGGAATTATAAATACTTACTCAGCGCTGCAATCACTTTTAACAGGTGTAAATAACACAAATCAGCTTCCTAAAGATTATTATCTGCTTCAGAATTATCCTAATCCATTTAATCCATCTACAAGAATCAGGTTTGCTGTTCCGGAAAAATCAAATGTAAAGATATATTTGTACGATATTCTGGGCAATGAAATTGCAGTTATTCTGGATGAAGAAGTAAATCCGGGAGTTAAAGAAGTTGAGTTAAATGGAAATGAACTTGCGAGCGGAGTTTATCTTGTTAGAATGATAGCAAACAATTATCAACAAACAATCAAAATTTCGCTTCTCAAATAAACTTATAAGCCTGATCCGGCGAATATTCTTGTCGGGTCAGGCTTAATTTCCCTTGATTTTCAGATACGCTATACCTAAAATTCCTCTCTCATTTTTTAGAAATTTATAGGAGAATATGTAAAATGTGGTTAAAACGGTTCATGCAACCATTTCTTTTAGTTCTATTTGTCATTATTGTTACATTCAATAACGTTCGTGCGCAGGTTGTTGCTGAGTTCGGCAACTANGAAATTAACCTCGAGGAGTTNGAACACGCTTATGCTAAGAATGTTGGGGGTTGGGAAAATGCAATGAAGCAGGAAATGTCAGACTACAAAAATTTTCTGGATCTCTACGTAAAATTTAGAATGAAATTACGTGATGCACAGGTTAGAGCTTATGATCAGGATGATGCTCTGATGAATGAGCTAAAAGATTACCAGCGTCAGGTTGGTGTTTCGTATTTAGTGGAAAAGAAAATAAACGAGCCTGGAATAAAGCAGCTTTATGAAAGAAGAAAAGAAGAGTTTAGAGTCAGCCATATAATGATTAGACCGGACTCTCTTGGTGATGAAGCCGCAAAAAATAAAGCTCAGGCAATTTTAGACAGCATTAAGAATGGGCATATATTTGAAAATATGGCTATAATTTATTCTGATGATAAATTTTCCGGAATCAATGGTGGAGACATTTATTATATTACTGCAGGATTACTTCCTTATGAGTTCGAAGATCCTATGTATACGCTTAAAGCTGGTGAAGTTTATCCCGATGTTGTAAAAACAAGATTTGGTTATCATTTAATAAAAGTTACTGCACGGCAACATCGCTATCCAAAAATAAAAGCAAGCCATATACTTATCAGTTACCGTAATAATAGCGGGAACATTGATTCACTGGCAGCAAAAATGAGGGCAGATTCAGTTTTGGCTCAGCTAAAAGAAGGCGCTTCGTTTGAAGAGTTAGTAATGAAATACAGTGATGATCCCGGGTCAAAAGAAAAAGGCGGAGATCTTGGATACTTTGAACGAAGAATGATGGTTAAAGAATTTGATGAAGCTGCATTTAATATGGAAGTCGGTCAAATATCCGGACTAGTGCAAACTAATTTTGGTTATCATATAATAAAGCTAACCGATAAAATGGATACTCAACCATTTGAATCAGAATATGAAAACCTGAAAAATATGTTTAATAAGCAGAGGTATCAGCACGAACGGGAAGTTTTTATTGAATTACTTAAAAAGAAATATGATTTCCAAATTGATGAAAGCGTGTTGACTAAGTTTGTTGATAATAGTGATTCATTGAGATTTGGAATGGTTCACCCTAAATTTAATGAGTTATCAGAAAGTGTTTTATTTTCATATGCAAAAAAACCAGTGACGATTGGGGCTTTCCTTGAATCAGCTAATCGCAACTCAAAAATAACTGGTAAACCAATGGATGATCCTGCTGAAGTTGCAAATGCAATCAACATACTTGCTGAAGATATACTGCTTGAAGAAGAGGCCATGAATCTTGACAAGACAGATCCTGAATTTGCACAGCTTATGAGTGATTACAGAGACGGAATTTTCATTTTTAAGATTCAGGAAGAAGAAGTTTGGAACAAAGTAAAGATTGACAGCGCTGATGTTTATAATTATTGGAACTCAAACAAAGAAAAATATTCATGGCCTGACAGAATAAGTTTCAGTGAGATATTTTCAACTAAAGATTCTCTCGTACAAAAATATTACAGTATGCTTCAGGCAGGGGCTTCATTCGATTCGCTTGCAGCACTTTACACCGAGAGAGCACAAAAGAAAAAAGATAACGGTTACTATGATTTGCAGTCAGTTGACTATTCAGAATTCTACAAGGAAGCGAATAAAATTTCCAATGTTGGTTCTTATACAGAACCGGTTCCATTCTCAGGTGGCTATTCAATCTTTAAACTTAATGACAGACAGGCAGCAAGGATAAAAACTTTTGAAGAAGCCAAAGCGGAAGTATCCGGCGAATACCAGGAAATGCTGAGTAAAAAGCTTGAGAATGATTACCTGGCGGGTCTCGAAAAAAGATACAAGCCCAAATTATATTATGATAAACTTGAAAATGCTTTTAAGCAGGAATAGAATAATTGAGGGAATAATATTCCCTCTCTTTATTTTTAGCGCTTGTAGTCAACCAGAAAAACCGGAATCTTATATTGCCAGAGTGAACAACTCATATCTTACTGAAGCTGAATTCAGCGAATTGGTTGATTCTCAATCCGTTTCGGAAAAAAGCAGGGCTGTTGTAATTAAAAACTGGGTAAGGCAGGAATTACTTCTTCAGGAAGCAGTTAAGAAAGGAATTACTGAATCCAAAGAATTTAAAAGAACGGTTGAGAATTCAAGGAGACAGTTAGCCGCATCCCTCCTTCTGCAAGACTTTGCTGCATCCTCTCAGCCGGTTGTGACAAATGAAGAATTGGAAAATTACTATAAAGAAAATCAAACAAGTTTCCGTATTCCTTTTAATGCTTATTACTTAAATCGAATAAACTTTTCTGATAGGGAAGCGGCGGTAATGTTTCGAACTGAATTAATAATGAATGGATGGACAGAAGCGGTAAATAAATTTTCCAATGATTTATCTCTCGTTAATTTGGAAAGTGAAGTTCTTGTTTCTGAGCAGGATATCTATCCCGTTAGATTATTGCGCATTCTTGAAGGACTTTACCCACTGGAAAATAGCATTGTCATTCCGGATGACAGAGGTTATTATACAGTTGTTCAACTACTTGATAAATACTTAGCTCAAGAAATTCCACCATTCAATGCAGTAAAAAGTGAAGTTGAAAGAAGATGCAAAGCAGCACAAACTGAATTAGCTATTGAAAACTACATCAACGATTTGTATTCTTTAAGTGAAATAGAAATAAACAAGTGATATAACATGTATTTAAAAATTATTAGTATTTCAATTTTACTCTCCGNGTGTCTCCTTGCACAGGCAGGTGTGATTGATAAGGTTGTTGCGGTTGTTGATAATGAAATTATACTTCAAAGTGAACTTGATTTTCAGGCTTCCGTATATGCTTCTCAGAGAGGGATGGATCCCAAGTCCCCAGAACTGAGGAAGCAAATTCTCAACGCTATGATTGATGAAAAGCTTGTTTATGCCCAGGCTGAACTTGATTCTATTGTAGTTACAGATGCCGAAGTAGCTCAAAGAATAGAGTACCAAATTACGGTATTGAAGCAGCAGTACGGTTCAGAAGCAAATATTGAAAAAATGTACGGGATGAGTATTGAAAAAATTAAAAGAGATCTGCGTGATGACGTAAGAAAAAATCTCATGGTCCAGAGATTGCGTGAAAAGAATTTTGCCCCAGTAGAGGCATCGCGGCGGGAGGTAGAAGAATTTTACGAGACTTATAAAGACAGCCTTGGTATGATTCCCGAGAAGCTGAGAATTTACCACATCTTCAGAAATCCCAAAACGACTGACAGGCTTAAAAACCAATACCGCGATTTTGCCAAAGCAGTTCTTGATTCTATTAAAAATGGTGCAAGCTTTGAGGAAATGGCAAAAAAATATTCTGAAGATCCGGGAAGCAAAGTATTTGGAGGTGATCTCGGTTTTGTGAAGAAGGGAGTTTTTTATCCTCAGTTTGAAGCTGCAGCTTTTGCTCTTGAAGTCGGCCAGCTTTCTGATATTGTTGAAACACCGGTCGGATATCATATTATTGAACTTCTGGAAAAAAGGGGCGAATCAATTCATACTCGGCATATACTATTCAAGTTTAAAACTGATGAAGGTGCAGACCTTGAAACAATTACATTTCTTACTGAGCTTAGAGACAGTATTGTAAACGGTGTGAACACTTTTCAGAATTATGCTAAAAGATACAGCGAGGATAAAGAAACCGCACCGTTCTCGGGAGACCTTGGCACATTTTATATAAATCAGCTTGATAAAAATCTACTTGATGTTGTATCCAAAATGAAGCAGGATGATATTAGCTTTCCGAAGAGAATTGATTACGGGCAGGGTATTTATGGTTATCATATAGTTTATCTTCAATCCAGGGTGCCGCAGCATCCGGCCAGCCTTGAAGAGGATTATACCGAGTTGAAAAGACTTGCTGATGAATACAAAAAGCAGAAGCAGTACGAAACCTGGGTTGCCTCTCTCAGGGATAAAATTTATTGGGAAGTAAGACTGTAAGTAGTAGTTAGTAATTAGTAAGAAGTAAGCTGTAAAAAGGAGCATTATTAATATTTCTCCATCTATAATTTAGCATCCGGAATCCAGAATCAATCTTTAAAAGGAATTAAATTTGAAAGAAACTCCCCCTGCCAAAAATGATGTAGAGCTTGTCGAAAAGCTTGCTGAAAAAATTAAAAAGGTAAAATCCGAAATTGCAAAAGTAATTGTTGGTCAGGATGAGATAATAGATCAGCTTTTAATCTCTCTCTTTTCAAGAGGACATTGTTTGCTTGTCGGCGTTCCCGGCCTTGCAAAAACTCTTCTCATAAAAACTGTTGCTGAAGTTCTGGATTTAAAGTTCAGCAGGATACAGTTTACTCCCGATTTAATGCCGAGCGATATTACCGGCACAGAAATAATTGAAGAGGATGCAATTAGTAAGAAAAGGAATTTTAAATTTATTTCGGGACCAATCTTTGCAAACATTATTCTTGCCGATGAAATAAACAGAACACCTCCAAAAACTCAGGCAGCACTTCTTGAAGCGATGCAGGAATATAAAGTTACTGCTGCTGGTGTCACTCATCAGTTACCGCAGCCGTTCTTTGTTCTTGCAACACAAAACCCGATTGAGCAGGAAGGAACATACCCCTTACCTGAAGCACAGCTTGACAGGTTTATGTTCAACCTTTGGCTCGAATATCCTTCTTTCAAAGAGGAAATAAGAATTGTTGAAACAACCACCAGCGAATACAAAGCAAAGCTTGAGAAAGTTTTAAATGCAAATGAAATAATTGAGTTTCAGGATTTGGTTAGAAAAGTTCCTGTTGCAGATAACGTAGTTGAATTTGCAGTTAAAGTTGCCAATATGACCAGACCAACTAATGGGAACTCACCTCAATTTATTAAAGATTGGATAACATGGGGTGCAGGACCAAGAGCTTCTCAGTATATGATACTTGCTTCCAAAACCCGTGCAGTTATCCAGGGAAGGTATACACCCAACATTGACGATGTTAAAATTGCAATGCTTCCTGTTCTTCGCCACAGAATTATAACAAACTTCAGCGCCGAAGCTGATGGAATAAAATCGATTGATGTGGTTGAGAGGTTGAGTAAAGAATTGTAATTTGTCTAAAATGCGTATTATAATTTTTTAGAAAAGCACTAATTATACTCGTGCAATCCTGTAATTCTTCCTGGCGAAGTAAATTTCTTTCGAAAGTGTTTTAATCACTGTGGCGAATGGAACTGCGAGCAGCATCCCAATCAATCCAAACAAAGTCCCGCCGCTTATGATAAGCAGAATGATTACTATCGGGTGCATATCAACACTCTTTCCGAAAACGTACGGCTGCACAAATCCGTTATCAACAGTGTAAGTGATTAAAACAACAAGAAGGATAAGCGGAACTTGTGAAAGATCTCCGTGCTGAACTATCGAAACAATTATTGCAGGAATTCCGCCTATTATGGGACCGAAGTAAGGAATGAGATGTCCAAGTCCTGCAATGACTCCAAGCGGCAGAGCATTGGGAACATCAATAAAATAGAATCCGAAACCGATCATCACTCCAACAAAAGTTGCATCAAATATCCAGGCTCTAACAAATAAGCCGAGTTGCAGAGTTACTTTTTTGAGTATGTAATAGGACATTTCAAAATATTTATTTGGAATCGTCTTAAGCAGCCCCTGTAAAATTCTTCTGGAATCTTTCAAAATGAAAAATGTAATGAATGGAACTATCACCAGAACGGCTATAATAGACACAACGCTGGAGAGAACAATAGCTATGCTGTCAAATATGTTAGTTACCTGGGAGGTAATGAACAACTCAATTCTGTGAGTAAGATCGCCGGATTTAAGGAAGGGAACATGCTGCAGAATTGTAGCTTCAAGCGCTTTCATTTCTTCCGCAAAAGAAAATCCTTCAAGTGCGCTGATCAGCTGATCGAACTGGAAAGCAAATTTCGGAATTATTATGGATAAGCTGAAGTAGATAATAAATCCGAACGCTCCAAAAATTATTAATGTTGAACTGAGTCTATTGAAACCCCTTGCTTCGAGAAGAGAAACAAACGGAGCTAAAATAAATGAAAGTAAAATTGAAAGGGCAAGTATGATAAAGATTTCAGTCAGCAGGTAAAAAAGATAAAGCAGGATTATTATCCCAGCAGTCCATAAAAGGAATTTTATAACATTACTGTAATTGGAGTCAGACATAGGCAAAAACTAATTAACAGCTTCAATTCTTTTGATACCCGGCACCTGATTCATCAAGGCTCTTTCAATTCCCGCGCGTAAAGTCAGAATTGACATTGGGCAGTTTTCACAATCACCGGTTAACTTCACTTTTACAATTTTTTCCTCAGTGATTTCAACAAGCTCAACATCTCCATTGTCTGCCTGCAGGAAGGGTCGAATTGATTCAAGTGCTTTTAAAATTTCTTCTTTCATTGACTTTACTAATTAACGTATGTAAATCTAATGAAAATTTTGAAATCAATTGTGTGCTGTCATTGTGAGTCCCAATTTATTGGACGAAGCAATCATTGATTTATAATAAATTTGTAAGGATTGCTTCCCAGGAGTTTAATAAAAATAATCTGTTGGTTGTCATTCCCACGAACCTGCCTGCGGTAGGCAGGAGTGGGAATCCATTTTATCTGGCAATTATTTCTTGGATTCCTGTTTTCACAGGAATGACATTAAAGGTTAGTTCATTTCAGCTTGAACGTGATGACAATACGTCAGTCATCATCCCCAAGTAATATTTCAACTTTACCCGGAGCTTTTGAATTTCTGATATTTACTTGCTCTGTCAGTCTTTGTGAAATATCCATAATAATATCAGCATCATTTGAATCGGGGATATCAAATACAATCGGTATTCCTTTATCTCCTCCTTCTCTTATTTGCGGATTTATTGGTATGCCCCCAAGGAATGGCACGTTTAATTCTTTAGATACTCTTTCGCCGCCTCCTGATCCGAAAAGATCGTAGCGCTTA
>JGI20213J14113_1000329_pt1 | contig 10636 bp, 7 predicted proteins | sample WetSurMetagenome_3_FD_14113 | JGI IMG/M metagenome (IMG submission 14113) | reverse complement strand
ATTTTACTAATTGAATTCATGGTTCCATCATTAGAATGATTATCCACAGTTATAATGTTAAAATTAAAATTAGTTTTTTGCATCAGTGCTGATTTGATGGCATCCCCAATCGTATTCACTCTGTTCCGGACAGGAATTATAACTGATGCCTCGCATTTAAATTCATTTCCAAAGCTTACAGACTTTTTGCTCGCAGAATCGATATACGCGCCAATCTTCCTTAAATGATGTGTTGAAACCTGTTCCATTTCAATTTGCACATCGCGGTTTTTAGGGGCTAAATATTCAAACATCTTTTCTTTAGCAGATAACTCATCAGTTATTATAACTGAGTAAAGGGGTTCACTAATTCTTACTATTGAAGAGAGTCGGGAAATTGCTAATCTCAGATCATATAAACCCGAATAAATTAATTTATTTTGATTCGAAAGTAAGTCTGGTAAACACTTCCTTGCTATATCAGTTCTGATTAAAAAGCAACTACCAAAATCAAAATCATCTCTAACGCTTCCGATTTGATAATCAATTAATGGATGTAAAACTAAACTACCTTTATGCTTTTCAAAATAATCTGAATAAATCAAACCTGCCTTTTTATTTTCAGCTTGCGCAATAAAAGCATTGACTGAATTTTCTGTTAAGTCAGTTTGCCTGCTGCCATCTATAATAAATAAGTACGACGTTGAGGATTCTGCAATTACTTTTCTGATAACTTCACTACTGAAGGGATAATCCGATTTGATTAGGTAAATGGTGTTATCATTGACTTCAGTATTCGATACAAAAATAGTTTTATCAATTGCTTCAATTTTATTCAGTTCTGAAATTATTCGACTGGTAATATTGTTATTGAAAGAAAAGATTACAGCAGTTATTTTTTTATTTGTAATCATTATTCAAGGAGTTTGACTAATTACATCTTCATATATTTTTAGCACTTTATCAGTTACACTTTCGATATCAAAATTTTCTATCACTCTCGTCCTTGAGTTTTCACCAAATTTATTCCTCGTGTCTTTAGAATCTATTAACAATTTTAGTTTTGCTTTCAAATCGTCGGCGTTTTTGCTTTCAAAAAAATAAGAAGTCTCGCCATCGACAGCGATATCAAGTACACCTTCAGAATTTGAGCAGACGGAAGGTCTTTTCATCGCCATTGCTTCCACAAGCGCTATTCCGAATGATTCTGAGTGGGACGGAAAAACAAAAATATCCATCGCAGCGAGGACTTCCGGTATATCTCCCCTGAAACCTGTAAAAATTAAATTATTCAATTCATAATCTCTGGCAAGCTGTTTTATTTTTTCCGCATATTCATTCTCTCCTCTGCTTGGTTCTCCAACAACTAAAAACCGCAGGCCACTGAATTCTTTATTTAATTCCTTTGCGGCCCAAAGAAATTCTTCGTAACCCTTACCCGGTGTGAATCTTGCCAGCATCCCAAGAACTATTTCTTCGGAGGTCATGTTAAATTCTTTTCGCACTTTTTTACCATTAAATTGTTCAGGATCAAATCTGGTGAGATCAATTCCATTTGGCAGGTTAATAATGTTATCAGGTTTAACAGGTGTAGTTTCAATCAGATTGTTTTTAATTGCAGTACTTATAGCGAAAATCCCCGTAAGGCGCTTATATATCAATTTATGAAAGAAATCCTTTTTAACAATAAAAGATCCGACATGCTTTGTAAGGAAAAGTGGAATTTTACTGTTCGCTAAAAATAGTGCCGGAACCAACAGCCATAATTCTTTAGATGTTTGAGCATGAACAATCGAGTAATTGTTATTTCTGATAATCAGGGAAATTCGTATGGTTGTTATAGGATGGAAATAACCGCTTGCTTTAACCGGATGCAGCATAATTCCTAGATTATTTGCTTCAATATGAATTCGTGAATCAGCCGAACAGATAAGTTCAACTTTAATATCTCTCTTTAAAAGCTGTTTAATAGAGGTAAGAGTAACCATCTCCAATCCTCCCCAGCTTTTTGATAGGCAGGAAAAAAGTATCTTCATTAAAAATTATCAGTAAATTTTTTTCAACTCTGAATTCTTAAAGTAGTGTAAGAGAATCTCGTCAAAATTATAACCCATTTCAGCCATAACAGCAGCTCCAATCTGGCAAAGGCCCACGCCATGCCCCCAGCCAGCACCGTAAAGAATGAATTTCTCGGGAATATTTTTTCCAATCTTTTTTATGACAAATGCGGAACTGTAAAGATGAGTTTTTGAAAGTAATCTTCTTATTTCTAATTCTTTACCGACCGTTACAGTTTTGATGGTGCCAACTATTTTGAGCTTGACCAAACGCGCCGATTCGCCTCTTTCTACAGGAATGAGATCTATAATATTTCCGAAATCAATTCCGCTTTTTTCTTTGATGAGCGATGACAATTCATCCTGGCTATATTCGACCCTCCACCTGAAAAAGTCTTTTGTCTCCCGATCGTAATCTACAAGTATGTTTGAAAGAATTTTACGGTCGGAGGTGTTGCAGTAAGATGCTGGATTACCCCTGATCCATTTTTCAGAGTTTGCTTCCTCAGAAAAATCAAGTTCAAAATTCTCGGGTTCAAATTTGTAATCTACAACTGACATCAGATAAGGATGCTTTACAGGCTCCCAAACATTTTCAAACGATTCTGTAATTCCGCCGCAGCATTTTGAATATCTTGCATCACAAACATTACTGCCGCTAAATAGAACAATACCTTTCGTTTGATTAACTGCACTAAACGATGCATCAGAAATTATCTTCGTTACTCCCTGAAACCTCTGGCAATGATCATCAGCACAAACATCAAACAGGTTGTGATCTTCCCTGTCGTACCACCTAATTAGTTCATCTTTAAACTCAAGAGATGTTTCATGAGTTTCCTTGTTTTCTTTTAGTTTTTCTGATCTGGCAATCTGAGCAAGAACCCAACTCCTTGCAATAACAGTCTGTGCTTTAAGCAGTTCAATAGAACTTTTAGCGCTCATCTCAGAAGATATAACGCTGGTTAAATACCTTTCGAGAGGTATATGGTTAATTGCAATAATTTCATCACTAGCTTTTAGCAAAAGAAGGGAATAAATAAATCTCTGCTTCTCTTTTCTTTCCCAATGGAATTTGCTTCCTATGATTACGTCTCTGAGAAGAAAAGATTCGGAGATAGGATCAGAAGGAATAAATTCTAATTGATTAACTCCCTCAACTTCATGCTTGTTGCTTTTACAAAAAATCCTATCATTTTTTAATTCAGCGGTATAGACTCCACTAAAAGAATCCTTAAATCCAACAACGCTAAAATCTCCATACAACTCGAATTTTATTTTCTTATCGGTAAGAATTCCAACGCTGATATATGGTTCTTCTGCATACAACATAATAATTTCTAAGTCTACCCCGAGTTAATTTTTTTATTATTCAGGATAAAATATACTGAATAGTTTTATTTGATGAAGAGAGATTTTTGAGTATGACCTTCTTTATAATTATTTTGACATTGGTCAATAAGAATAAAATTGATCGTAAAAGAATGAAGAGCATACCAAAAGAAAATGTTTCAATAATAGGCTTTCCGATGGATCTTGGTGCTGATCGTCGTGGTGTTGATATGGGTCCATCAGCACTTAGAATTGCAGGGCTGCCAGCAAAGCTTGAATCGCTTGGTTACAAGGTTCAAGACAACGGTGACATCAAAATTGAAATTATGGAAAGACAGCAGATTAAAAATCCAAAGTTGAAGTACCTCCACGAGATTCTTAAAACTTCAAAGCTGTTGGCAGAGAAAGTAGAAAAAGTTTTAGAAAAAGGAGATTTCCCTCTGTGCATAGGTGGAGATCATTCAATGGCATTAGGAACGATTTCGGGGATAGCTTCATTCTGCAAAAAAAGAAAATTAAGACTTGGAGTTATCTGGATCGATGCTCACAGCGATATGAACACTGATGAAACCAGTCCTTCAGGAAATATTCATGGAATGCCGCTTGCAGCTTTACTCGGCTTAGGCTGTGAGGAGCTTGTAAATATTTTAGAATTTTCACCAAAATTGTATCCCGAAAATTGTGCATTAATTGGAATCAGAAGTATTGATGAATCTGAGAAGATAAATATTAAAAAACTTAAAGTTCCAGTTTATACGATGAACGATATCGATAAACTGGGTATCCACAGGATAATCGCTAAAGTATTAAAGCAGTTTCGCGAAAAGGTTGATCATATTCATATTAGCTTTAATGTAGATAGTGTTGATCCTCTGGTTGCACCTGGAGTTGGAACGCCAGTATCAGGAGGGCTTAGTTATCGGGAAGCACATCTGCTGATGGAAACTATCGCTGAGTGCGGTTGTATGTCTTCGCTTGAAATAGCTGAAGTAAATCCGATAATTGACCACAAAAATCAAAGTGCGGTTTTCACCGCTGAACTGATTGCATCAAGTATGGGACAGAGAATACTTTGATGAAATTAAATGACCTTGCTATACTTATAGTATTTTTCATCGTTGTCTCTTTTTTACTATCTATTCTCAAGATAATATCTGTAACTCTCACCGATATTTTATCCTACTCTTTACTATTAATAGGGATAGCTCTCGTCTATGGTGAAACTTTAAGACAAAATAAATTATCAATTTTTCTCGGATCGATAATTTTTCTTTTAGGAGTCTATTTTTTAATCACAAAAAATTTTAATCTACCTATCAGCGAAGTTATGACTGTACCTATAGTACTTATTCTTGCAGGTTCAGCATTGTTGGTTTTGTATATATCTACTTCGACAAAAATTATTTCTTTAATCATTTCAATTATACTTTTATCTGCAGGTCTAATTCTATTTACCGTTAATAGTCATTGGAACATTGAATCATTCTTCCAATCAGTAGTTCCGATATTAAATTTCCTTTGGCCGGTAATAGTGATTATTATTGTTCTCGTTTTATTACTTAGAAACAAATAACACTGTGATTTACGGTAGGATAATGCTTAAGAAAAATTTGCAGGCAATAATATTGTAACCGCTTCTATTTAAGAAAGTACACTGCTCCAATCAAAACTAAAGTTATAAGGAAAAAGATAAAAGTTAATAATTTATTTTTCTTTAGGTTTTGATTTAACAAATCGACTTCACTTTCAATATGCGTCTTAATGTAGTCGCGGGCAATTTTTTCAATAACGTCTTTTTCAGGTAATGATTTTAAGGCAGATACATCTGCATTGTCGTGGGTTTCAGTTACCAGATTCTTCGATTCATTCTTTTCTTTGAAATTACTTATAATTCGAAATGATTCATCCTGACTAACTGTCAGAGGTTCATCGGCATCAATGTGAAATCCCTCTTCAGCTTCGGCAAATACNTTTTCCTCNACCTCGATTTTTTCTTCCAACTCAAATTTTTCCTCGACATCAGACTTTNCTTCAACTGGTTGCGATGGAATTTCCAATGTCTTCCTAGCATCAATTTTGGTTTTAATTTCATCCCTGATATTGTAAAGCTTCAGAGCTGTTTTATCTTTTAGCTCGCTTGCAGGGTACTTCATCTCCAGAGCTGAAGGGATTAAAGCAACCAGATTCTGATATTCTGCAAGTTCCTTCCATGGAAATTCATCATTACTTTCTTTCATTATTTTCAGGCTCTCCATATCTTTTTCGTGCAGGCAGCCTAAGACCTCCAGTTTAATTAGCTCTAAACTTTTTTTCTTATCCATAAATACTATTTTGCCTCTGAAAGTTTCTGCATTAAATTTCCTATTGCTACCTGCAACTTGGATTTTACCGTCAGAGTGGGAATCTTCAGCTTGTTTGCTATTTCTTCCTGATCCATTCCACCATAGTAAGCTAATTCCAAAACATATTTTTGTGCATCTGTTAAACTGCTTAAAGCTTTGTCCATTTTTCCTTTACTTTNTAAAACTTCCTCTAATTCTAAAGCTTTAACCTCAGGAGATAATTTTGGAAGAATATGTTCTTTCTCNTATTCATCATTATAATCTGGTAACTTTTTATCTCCCCTTCTATTTAAAACATCTATTGCTTTATTACGTGCNAGAGTAACCAGCCATGTATAGATATTATTAGTTTTGAAATCAAATTGATCAATTTGTCTCCAAATAATTAGAAATACATCTGAAAGAATTTCTTCTGCGGTTTCCTTGTCAGTAACTATCTTTTTAATTAATGTATACAGAAAAGGCGCATAACGGTCGTACAATTGCTCTAAGGCTTTAGAATCATATCCTGCAACCTTTAGCATTATTTCTGAATCTGTTAAAGAATTACTTTCCGCCACTTCGGTCTCTCCCTTCTAATAATGATTTTTTCAAAGTTAAAACTAAAATTATTAAACAAAAGAAGCAATTTAAGTACCATTACTAATAAGATTTTTCATCTATAAAATAGTAGATAAATGTCAATTAATAACGAGTAGGTTGTTAAAATAACTTCCAACAGGATTTTGATATTATCATAAATCTTATCAAAGTTTAAATACAACCGGTATTGTTACCTGAACCTTAATTGTTTTCCCCCTTTGTTTACCAGGTGTGAATTTAGTTTTTAGGATTGCATCCATTGCAGCTTCATCACAACCACCGCCAATACCCTTTACTATTTCAGCATTTGTCACAGAACCTGTTTCATCTACGTAGGCTCTAACTAAAACTTTGCCTTCTATTCCCGCTCTCTTAGCGATCTCTGGATATGCGATCTTTTGCTGGATTCCCAGCAGGCCTCCGATTGGTTGGGGCATTTCTTCAACTGCAACAAAATAAGTTGGTTCTTCAGTAGCCTCAATTAATTCTTTTGGAGGAGGATTTGAAATTTCTTCTTCAACTTTGGGTTCTTCTTTAGCTAAAACTTCTTCGGTTTCAATAAGAGGTGCTTCAATTGGATCTGGCAATTTAGGTGGAGCTTTCGGCAGGACATTTTGCTCAATTTTTGGTTTACTCAGAGATTCAGGACTTTGATTATTACTCGAATTATAAGCAGTCTCCACCCCCGGAAGATTATTGTGTCGTAATACTTCCAATATGGAAAATGTTGTATCCGCCGGATTATAGTTTTCTGACACTGCGGAGATATCAGTCTTACTCTTCAAAAGCAGATAGGCAATTATTGCAACTGAAAATACAAATAGAATAACCGAAATTAAAATATATCTTTTTAGAACAGATGAGGACTTCAATGTTTTTGGGGAGGTTATCTCTGCTTCATCATTATCCAAGGTTGCAAGTTTTTGGCCATCAGAAAATCTGCTGACCTCTGACACATGAATTGAATCTCTTTTAATTGCAGGAGTTTTAGGTTTAACCTCCTTGAAGTCTTTCATTTCTTTAGGCGTAGAATCTGAAATAGATAATGACCCCCAATCAATTTTATTTTTAGCAAGAACTTTTTCTAGTTGCTTTTCATCAGATTCTATCTTTTTCGAAAGTGCAATTGCAGGCTCGTGAATATTTACCTCAGTAAAAATTAAGCTGTTAAGTTTCTGAATCATTTTCTCTTTAGTTCTGGGGGAAGGATACTCTACTACACTAAGTATTGAGGGTAAAAGTGCTGAAAGGTTTTGATATTCTGCCAAATCTTTCCAGGGAAAATTTTCATCTGTCTCTTTTAGAAGCTGAAGGCTTTTTCTATCATTCTCATCTAAACATCCTAGTACTTCAAGAATAATTAATTCTGTGCTTTTCCTTTTATCCATATATTCTAATATCCACTTGATTAATTATTTAGTATGTTTCTTATTCTTGATTACGATTCTGACTCAGTTCTTAATTCTGTTGTACCAAATCACCAGGTCGCGGCTAGTCAATAAAACAGATGGCTAATGCTTAAAAAATCAAAAAAATAAAGCAATTTGGGTACCATTGGGTTTATTAACCATTTAGGTAAAAACTTATGAAAACACTTGTTTTATATCATTTATTTACTTGTTTGAAGAAAAAATGACCGCCCCATCAAATAGCTTCCGGACTTTGTAGTTGCCATAATCATAGAATCGATTTTCTATTATAATAAACAAGTAACTCTGTTCTTAAACTGAAATTCAATCTATCGGACCAATTCAAATAGGTTTACCAAAAAGAAAATATTAAAATTACTTCAGCCAATAATTTTATTCGGTTCATGCTTAAAGCCTATTTTATTATTTTTACTGATAAGTTAATTGATAAAGGAAAAAATGACCTCTCAGGAAATACGAAATCAGTTTCTTAACTTTTTTAAAGAAAAAAAACATAAAATTGTTGCTTCATCTCCGGTAGTTCCATTTGATGACCCGACTTTGCTATTCACGAATGCAGGAATGAATCAGTTTAAAGATGTTTTTCTCGGAAAGGGAAAAAGAGATTACACGCGTGCAGTGGATACACAAAAGTGTATCCGTGTGAGCGGTAAACATAATGATCTTGAGGAAGTTGGACACGATACTTATCACCATACTTTTTTTGAAATGCTTGGTAACTGGTCATTTGGTGACTACTACAAGGCTGAAGCAATTGAATGGGCGTGGGAACTTTTAACCAAAGTATGGAAACTTCCAAAAGAAAGACTTTGGGCTACGGTGTATAAAGTTGATGACGAAGCATTTGATTTATGGAAAACTAAAACAGATATAAACCTGAAACACATTTTAAAATTTGGGGAGAAGGATAATTTCTGGGAAATGGGAGAAACAGGACCCTGCGGACCTTGCTCTGAAATTCATATTAATGTTGGTGATGATTTTGAAAACCCCGAGTACGTAAATGCCGGCACACCGGAATGTATCGAAATCTGGAATCTGGTTTTCATTCAATATAACCGAGATGGAAATGGAAAGCTTCATGACCTCCCTGCAAAACATGTCGATACAGGAATGGGATTCGAGAGAATCTGCGCAGTGCTGCAAAAAACAAATTCGAACTACGACACTGATATTTTCTATCCATTAATAACTGAAATTGTAAAACTCAGCAAAATTAAAATTGAAACAGACCTTCCATCCGAGGCTAAAGAAAAATCAGAAGAGATCAAAATTCCAACGAGAGTAATTGCTGATCACATTCGTGCATTGACCTTTGCAATTGCAGATGGTGCTGTTCCTGGAAATGAAGGTAGAGGTTATGTTCTGCGAAGAATTTTAAGAAGAGCCGCCCGTTACGGAAGGAAAATTAACCTCAGCGAACCTTTTCTTTATCAGCTTGTGGATGTTCTTGTTGAAACGATGGGAGATGTATTCCCGGAAATAAAGGAAAAGAAAGAATATGTTAAAAAGGTAATTAAGGGTGAAGAAGAAAGTTTTAATGCAACTCTTGACCGTGGCATTGAACTGTTTGAGGAAATAATTGAAAAACTGAATAAGAAAAATGAAAAACTTATTCCCGGAGAAGATGTTTTCAAGCTATACGACACATTCGGATTTCCTGTTGACCTCACTAACATAATGGCGATTGAAAAAGGATTTTCGATTGATGAAGTAAAGTTTAATGAACTAATGAACCAGCAGAAGAAGAGTTCACGTGAAGCTTCGAAAGAAAAGTTTTCATCAGTTAGTGTTTTGATAAATGATACAAAGGGATTTCAATTTTCAAGCACCGAACCAACTGAGTTCACAGGTTACGATGAGCTTAAAACTCATTCAAGAGTTACCGGATACAAGCGGGATGGGAATACAGATCTGATAATTCTAAACAAATCTCCTTTCTATGTTGAATCTGGAGGTCAGGTTGATGATACTGGCACTCTTGTTTTTGAAGGAAATAAATTCGACGTTATTGATTTATTGAAAGTTGAAAATAAAGTTATACATATTGTAGAAAATGATTCGAAGAAACTACTTCAATCTGAAGCTGAACTAATCGCAGAAGTTGATACCAGACACCGATGGGATGTTATGCGGAACCACTCTGTAACACATTTTTTACATGCATCTTTGAGAAAAATACTCGGTACACATGTTCAGCAGGCAGGTTCTTACGTTGGACCGGATCACCTGAGATTTGATTTCACTCACTTTACAAAACCAAGTCCCGATGAGCTGAGTGACATTGAAACAATGGTAAATGAACAACTTAGAAGAAATCTTCCAATGTATCATCACCGCAACATTCCTTTTGATGAGGCAAAGAAGATGGGTGCCTTGATGTTCTTTGGCGATAAGTACGGTGACAAAGTAAATGTTGTACAGTTCGGAGATTTTACTATGGAATTCTGCGGCGGTACTCACGTAAAAAATTCTTCCGAGATAGGATTATTTAAGATAACGAGTGAAGCTTCCATCGCAAGCGGAGTTAGGAGAATTGAAGCAGTTACTGGTGCGGGAGTTGAAAAATATATTCAATCGCAGCTTGAGCATATGAAGCAGTTCAGCCACAGAATTGACGAGCTTCTTGATACTAAAAAGAAACTTGAGAAAGAAGTTTCCGATCTTAAGCTGAAAGAGAAGCTTGGTCAGCTTGACCATATTCTATCTCTTCATTCGTCTGAAAAAGGAATAAAAGTGTTTAAAGGAAAAGTTCACGCTGACAATATGGATGAACTTAAATCTTTTGGTGATGAACTCCGAATTAAAATGGGAAGTGGTGTGGGAGTTCTCATTTCAGAGATAGAAGATAAGGTTGGAATTGTTGCTGTTGTAAGTGATGACCTAATCAAAGAAAAGAAACTAAGTGCTGGTA
>JGI20213J14113_1000328_pt1 | contig 10642 bp, 10 predicted proteins | sample WetSurMetagenome_3_FD_14113 | JGI IMG/M metagenome (IMG submission 14113) | reverse complement strand
ACGGAGTTTTCACCAAGGGAAATCCTGAAACTCACCGACGAAGAAATGCGTGCTTGCCAGATCAGCAGGCAAAAAGCAAAATATCTTCGGGCACTATCTCAAGCGGTGTTGAACAAAGATTTAGATTTTGAGGAATTGCCCAAATTGAATTCTGAAGAAGTCAGAACTAAACTTACCAGTATAAAAGGAATTGGTAATTGGACAACTGACATTTACCTGATGTTTTGTTTGCAATCAAAAGATATTTTTCCTCTTGGCGATATTGCTCTGATAACCACAATAAAAGAACTAACTAGTGTGAAAACAAGAGCTGGGATTATTCGGTTTACAAATAAACTGAAACCACTGCGTTCTTTAGCGGCATATTTTTTATATTATTATTATCTCAATAAAAGAAACAGAATTTAATTTTTAAGGAAGCATTGTCATTTCTTGAGAACCTTAAAAGCAATATTCCTTCCCTGCTTTTGAATTAAAGCAAGGTTCACCCACATCATTGCTAATTGTTCCAGCATCTCAACTCTGTGATCACCTCCAAAATCATAACATTCTGCAAATCCAATTTCTTTAGCTAATTTGGTAGCAATTTGCTTTCCCTTAATACTATTTCCGGCAACAAACATATCTGCAGTAATGTTACCGTATTTTGGATTGATCATATTTTCAAATCCGGTAGTGTTAAAGCATTTAACAATATTTTCACAATTCGTCAATGACTTAAGAGCCTCAAATGAATTTTGATAACCAGCGGAATCTACAGCAATTGAATTCATTGCATCGATAATGATTTTATCTTTTACGTTACCTAAACTCTTTGAGATATCTGGCACGGCTGAAGCCGATGCTGCTATGAGTATTACTTCAGCTTCTTTTGATGCTTCATTGACGGACTTAACTTTTATTTGACTGTTTTGTGTTAAGACTTTTTTCACTTTATCACTGCTTGGATTTTTTGCCCCAATGATGATTTCGTGACCGGCCCTTGCCCAACCAAGAGCTAAAGCGCCCCCAACATTTCCGGCTCCAATTATTGCTATTTTCAATTTATGCTCTCCTCTTTATAATTTAGAAAATCTGTTTGTGTAAATGTAATAAGTATAGTATATTTGTGCAAGTATATATATAAAAGTAATATACTATCTATAAAGTAAGTAATGATAAAATATGCCCGAATTTGATTTTAGGGGGAAAAAATATAATAATTCTGTTGAACTTTCTTTGAATATTATTGGAGGGAAATGGAAAATTCCGATTCTTTGGCGATTAAAGGATGGCACAAAGAGATATAGTGAATTGAGAAGATCGCTGCTAAAGATCACACATAAGATGTTGACACAACAGCTCAGGGAACTTGAGGAAGCTGAAATCATTATCAGGAAAGTATATTCAGAGGTCCCTCCGAAAGTTGAGTATAGTTTGACATTACTCGGCAAATCAGTAATTCCTGTTATAGATATGTTGCGTGAATGGGGTGATGAATATAGGAGTGTATTCACTAAATAATTAAAAATATAATAGGACCTTCTTCTTTGAAACTAATTCTTTACGATCTGCGTCTATAATCTATTATTGGTTTTTTCAGTGCTTTACAATGATTATCTTACTAATGAGTTTAAATCATTTAAGAATAGAATTTTTGTAAATGTCATCTTATAGAGAACAAAAAAAATATCTTGAAGTGCTAAAAAAGTATGAAAGAAATTTCACACGTTTAGAACAAGATGAGTTCAAAATGTTTATTAAGAGAGATAAAGATGATGATGAATTTGATACGGTTACTATGAAACGCCTTAAAGAACTTCACGACAAATATCACAAACCCGTAGACACCTCAAAATATGATAAATTCTTTAAAAAAAATGCTGATGAAAATTCCAACAAATGATTTTTATAGTCCTCCTTTCATTGTATGCAAATCGAATTGTAACTAATTTTGGCTTTATTTTTCTAACGAGGAAATAATGAATTTAAAACTTTTACACAGGCTGTATGCGGCAGGAGTATTTTTTGTTACTCTTGTAGTTTATTGGATGACTGTTCAACCTTCAGTCTCCTTCTGGGATTGTGGTGAATTTATTGCAGCAAGCTATTATCTACAAGTCCCACATCCACCGGGTGCCCCTTTCTTCCTTATACTTGGAAACATTTTTTCAAAAATACCGTTCATTGGAAACATTGGATTAAAAATAAATTTTATTTCGGTTTTTTCAAGTGCTCTTTCCGTGTTTCTCCTTTATCTGGTTGCAGTTAAACTCATAAATATTTTTAAGGGTAAAAAACCAGAAAATACTTTGGATGCAGTTGCGACATATACCGCCGCGGCGATTGGTGCTTTTTCACTTGCGTTTAGCGATACTTTTTGGTTTAACGGTGTCGAAGCAGAAGTCTATGCTTTCAGTACTCTATTAGTTGCAGCAATTACATATTTGATATTAAGATGGTATGAACGTGCCGATAATAAAGATAGTGAAAAATACATTCTTATGATTGCATATCTTGTTGGTTTATCAACTGGTGTGCATCTTATGAGTGTGTTAGCAGCTGTACCCGTGGTAATGGTAATTTTCTTTAGAAAATATTTGAATGATGAAGAAGCATTAAAGAAAACAGGTTACATTCTACTTGTTCATGCAGGAATTGTTTTAGTTCTTGCGCTTGTATGGTGGGCAAGTGAGACCGGCACAACTCCACCCACGGGTGAACAATACGCTGACTTTGATACAAAATTCAAGCTGATGTTCGTAGCTATCAGTGCTATCATTATGGGAATTTACTGGAGGAAAGTTTTCAACAGGAATTCTTTTTATCTTCCGATAATCATTGGCGGTATTGCACTATTTGCAACTTATCCTGGAGTGGTTAAATTTTTGCCTGCTTTTATGACAGCAATTGGAAAAGAAAACATTGTTGTTGAAATAGTTCTTTTTGCTGCTATTCTTGCGATGCTAGGTTATGCTGTGTATTACTCAGTGAAAAATAACAGACCAACTTTGCATACGATTTTTATGTCTGCAATTTTCATTCTAATAGGATTCACTACTTTCTCGATGGTAATAATTCGTGCTAATCAAAACCCACCGATGAATGAAAATGAACCGGATACTTTCCCTGAGTTTGAAAAATACGTTAACAGGGAACAATACGGCGATTTTCCAATCTTTAAGAGAAGATTCACAAGCGAACCTCATCAACAGGGAGTCTATACAAATTACTCCAGTGATCTGGCTTTCTTTTATGACTATCAGATGAATCATATGATGACGAGATACTGGCTCTGGAATTATGCCGGTCGTGAAGGATGGGTGCAGGATGACGGAGCCAATATTGCCCCGTTTAATTTCATAGGAAATATTTTTGGTAAGATTATCCGCGTGAATTTTGAGGGTAAAGTGTCTGATTCATTATTTGGTATTCCATTTCTTATTGGACTATTTGGCATTTACTATCATTTCCGGCGCGACTGGAAAATGGCTTCCATCTTTATGGTAATGTTCATTTTGATGGGATATCTTACGGCATTTTATCAGAACCAGCAACAGCCCCAGCCTAGGGAAAGGGATTACTTCTATGTCGGTGCATTTTTTGTCTTTTCAATCTGGATTGCAATAGGAGTGCGAGGATTGGTTGATATAGTTCAGAAAAAAATTAAAAAAGAATCCTACGGTACGGCAACTGTTTTTGGAGTTCTTGCTTTTACAATCGTACTTGTACCGGTTAAAATGCTTGATGCTAACTATCATACTCATGATCGATCAAGAAACTGGGTTCCGTGGGATTACTCTTACAATATTTTACAAAGTACAGCACCAAACGGCGTTTTATTTACAAACGGTGATAACGATACTTTCCCGCTTTGGTACCTTCAGGATGTTGAGGGTGTACGTAGAGATGTTAAAATTGTAAACCTCAGCTTATTAAATACTGACTGGTATGTTAGGCAGTTGAAGAACAATGATCCTTACGGAGTCGGAAAAATAAAAATTAGAATTCCGGATGCCAGAATTAATCCAACTGATTTGCGGCCGACTCAATGGTCACCGACTGATATAACTATTTCTGCACCAAGGGCAGGTAACCAAAATGAACTTCAAAAAATCATTGAAGAATATGCAATAAAAGATACTTCTGTAATAAGTGCTGGAAAGATGACCTGGAAAATGTCAAACACTTTGACCTTTGGTGATGTTAAGGCCATTCGTGTTCAGGATATATTGGTAAAAGAAATAATAGAAGCAAATAACTGGGAAAGGCCAATTTACTTTGCAGTTACTTGTTCAGATGACAGCAAGATTGGTTTGCAAGATTACTTAAAGATGGAGGGAATGACTTTCAGACTAGTTCCTGAAAAACGAAAACCCGGCAGCGAATTTATAAATGAAGAATTGGTAAAAGCACAGTTAAAAGGAAATGTTGTAGCAAATAAAAGTTTTGAGCCCGGATTCAGGTTCACTGGTTTGAACGACCCGACTATCTTCTTTGATGAGAATCATACTCGTATGGTTCAAAACTATCGTAATGCTTTTATGAGATTAGCAGTTTACTACAGAAGTATTGGAGATAATCAGAAACTTATTGCAACATTAAATGATATGAACGGAAAGCTGCCATATAAAGTATTGGGTATGGATAACGGACTGTTGTTCGAAGTGGCCAATCTTTACTTTTATGCCGGTGACAAGGAAAAGTTTTCAGAGATTTCCGCTGATGTTGAAGCAAGAGCTTTGAAAGACCTTGAGAAAAATCCTGAAGATGTTCAGTCCTATTATAATCCTTATAGATTACTGATTGAGATTTACGAAAACACTGAGCAATATGATAAGCTGCTTGGGCTATGGCGAAAGCTTGAAGTAATGTTCCCTAACGATCCGACTGTAAAATCAAACATTGAAAAATATCAGCAGATAATACAACCTAAGGATTCTTCTGGTAAATAGTATGATTTTTATTAATTATAAACTAGTCCGGCAAATGCCGGACTTTTTTTTGTAAATTTTCGTTATGAAAATTTTAGTAATTGCTCTCTCCGGAATCGGTGATGCATTGATGTTTACTCCTGCATTATCACTTCTGCGAAAAAATCTTCCCGAAGCACAAATTGACGCGCTTGTTATGTACCATGGAGCAGAAGAAATCTACAGTGCAAATTCAAACTTGAATAAAGTAATTCATTTCAATTTTTTGGAAGAGGGTGCTTTTAAGTCATTAAAATTTCTCTTTCAATTAAGAAAAAAATATGATGCTTCGATAAACGTCTATCCTTCTAATAGAAAAGAATATAATATTATCAGTTTTCTTATTGGTGCAAAAAAAAGAACCGGTGTCGTTTATCTTAGAAAAAATAAAAGCAATTTGGGTTTCTTGAATAATGTGAGAGTATTAGAGAATGATAACGTTCACAATGTTCAAGCAAATATTAAATTATGTGAAGCGCTGGCTGGTAAAAAGTTTAATGAAGAACCACCGCTTGAATACCATATCCCCGAAAATGAAAAAAATTCAGCAAATATATTTTTAAATAATGTTGGTATATCAGCTAATGAACTTGTTATTGGTTTTCATCCGGGATGTGCAACGTTAAAAAATCATGAAAAGCGCAGATGGGAAGCTGAAAAATTTGCCGAGCTTGGAAAAAAACTTATTAAAAATCATTCTGCCAGAGTATTAATTTTTGGTGGACCGGAAGAAAAAGAACTTAAAGATAAAATTTATTCGCTGATTGGATCTAATAAGGTAAACGTTGTTAATGCTGAGAGTCTTACGCAGAGTGCTGCAATTATGAAGCGGTGCAATGTGTTAGTGACGAACGATTCAAGTCAGATGCATATTGCCGCTGCATTGGGGTTGAAAGTAGTTGCCATAATTGGTCCAACAAATCAGAAATATATCTACCCCTGGAAAACCGAACACCAGATTGCTTCACTAGGTCTGGAATGTTCCCCCTGTTTTTTCTATTCACCAAAACCTCTTATTTGCAACAGAACAGATATTAAATTCAAATGCATAAAAGAGCTTACTGTTGAAATGGTCTATGGGTCAACTGTAAAATATCTGTAAAACCAATCACAGTTATTGTCTTAATCTTTCTTTAAACTTAAGTTGAACTTTAAGAATCTTTTTTCTTTGGGTTATGAAGAAGGAATACAATATCTATATTGTTTCAGATGGTTCCGGTAGGACTGCAGAGCAGGCTCTCAACGCTGCTCTTACACAGTTTGAAGAAATAAAGGTCAATCTGATCAGAAGGGCTAAAGTCCGAAGCGAACAAAAGGTAACTAGCGTTATTAAGGAAGCAAAACGGGATGAAGGTTTCATCGTGCATACCCTTGTAACTGATAAGCTGAGAGAAGCAATGCTTCGTGGTGGAAGGAAACATAATGTGGATACTATTGATTTGATGGGTGGACTTCTTGCACGACTCTCAGAAGAATTTTCAACCACTCCTGCAGAAAAACCAGGACTCTTTGGTCAGTTGAATAAAAGTTATTTCAGAAGAATTGAAACGATGGAATTTGCCTTTCATCATGACGATGGTCAACGGGTAAATGATTTAAAAAAAGCAGAGATAGTTTTACTTGGTGTGTCGAGGACATTCAAAACGCCGCTGAGTATTTACCTCGCATTCAAGGGATGGTTTGTAGCGAATGTTCCAATTGTTATGGGACAGGAATTCCCTCCTATAATTAATAAGCTGCTTGCTTCGAATGTATTTTGTTTAGATACAAATGCACGCGCTTTGGCTGAGCTTCGGCGGGCGCGGCAGAGTTATCTCGGTGGTGCCGTGGGAGATTACGATGATATTGAATACGTCCGGATGGAATTGATGTACGCACGAAATATTTTCAGTAAGAATCCTGGTTGGGCAATAATAAATGTTACAAATAAGCCAATCGAAGAAATAGCCTCGGAGATTTTGACTTTGAAAGGTGAAAGGGGAAAAGGGGATAGATTCCCCGGTTAAATAAATAATATATTAAGATAAATACTTAAGGAGCTTCAATATGAACTCAAAAAAAGTTGTAGAAGATTTTCTTGCTCAGAAAAAAATTGCAGTTGTCGGTGTTTCCCGTAAGAAGACAAAATTCGGGAATGCGATTTACAAGGAGCTGAAACAAAAAGGTTATAATGTTTTTCCAGTCAATCCTCACATAACTGCTTTTGAAGGAGATGCCTGCTATCCGGATCTGCTTTCTCTAACCGAAAAAGTTGATGCGGTTATTATTAATGTTCCACCAGCACAAGCAGAAAAAATTGTGAGAGATGCTAAACGGGCTGGAATAAATAAAGTTTGGCTGCAGCAAGGTTCACAGTCAGATACCGCGATAAAGTATTGCGAAGAAAATGGAATTGATTGTGTTTCAAATGAATGTGTTTTAATGTTTGCCCAGCCATCAGCGTTTATGCACCGTGCGCATAGATGGGTTTGGGGAGTATTGGGAAAGCTTCCTTCCTGATTTTTTATGTCATTTATTATTTTAAAAAAATCGGCAGACTCTTTCATTAAACGAAAGCATCCCTGGATATTTTCAGGAGCGATTGAAAAAGTTGTGGGTAATCCGTCCAATGGTGAAACAGTTCAGATTTTCACATCAGAAAAAATACTTGTTGGTTTTGGCAGTTACTCATCCTTGTCCCAAATCCGGGTAAGAGTCTGGTCATTTAATCCTGAAGAAAAAATTGATGGTGATTTTTTCCAAAGAAAAATTTCACTAGCATATTCACTCAGAGAAAAAATCATCGACACTTCTAAAACAAATGCCTACCGGATTATTAATACAGAAAACGATGGACTACCTGGATTGATAGTTGATCGTTATGGCAGTTATCTTGTCTGCCAGTTTCTTTCTGCAGGAGCGGAGTTTAATAAGAAAATGGTAATTGAAATTCTTGATAAAGACTTCAAACCTGTTGGGATATTTGAGCGATCTGATGTTGAAGTCAGAACCAAAGAAGGTCTTCAACCATCACAAGGGTTATTGAAAGGAATTATTCCAAACGATTTGATTGAGATAAAGGAGAACGGCTTTAATTTTTTAGTTGATATTAAGAATGGACAAAAAACAGGTTTTTATCTAGACCAGAGAGATAACCGAACACTGGTATCGGAATTTGTTAAAAGAAAAAGTGTCTTGAATTGTTTTTCGTACACAGGTGGATTTTCAGTTTATGCACTTGCTTCCGGTGCAGAAAAAATAACTCAGATTGAATCTTCGGCTTCTGCGCTTGAAATTTCTCCGAAAAATTTCAAACTAAATAATCTCGATTCATCTTTAATTCAAAACATCAACGGAGATGTTTTTGAAGTACTCAGAAAATTCCGAGATGAAAGAAGAACATTCGACTTGATTATCCTTGACCCGCCAAAGTTTACTGATTCTGCTTCACAGATTCAGCAGGCAAGCAGAGGATATAAAGATATTAATTTGCTTGCAATGAAACTGCTTAACCCAGGTGGAATTTTATTTACTTTTTCCTGCTCGGGTCACATTTCACAGGAATTGTTTCAGAAAATAATTGCAGGTGCTGCTATTGATTCAGGGCGAGAAGTAAATATTATTAAACAGCTTACTCAATCATCAGATCATCCAGTTTCACTCAACTTTCCTGAGGGTTTATACCTTAAGGGGTTGATTTGTATTGTTAACTGACTTGTTTCAAAACTGTTCTTGTTTCAATGTCTGTCAATTGCTGCATTACTCTATTGATATATTGTTACTGGTTCATATAGCAATTTAACGCTGAAGCAATTAAAATGTTTTTAAACTCAAGATTTTATTTTTTATTCATAATTTTATTTAAGTAATAATTTAAATTGAAGAAGAACTATGAACATCTGGTTACTCGGTATCTTGGTTTTTCTTGCACGTGTAGTCGACGTATCGGTTGGTACGTTGAGAACAATAAGCATTGTGCAGGGAAGAACAAAGATTGCATTTTTTCTTGCATTTATTGAAACTACTGTCTGGCTGCTTGTACTAAGCACAGTGCTTCCGCAGATTATGCATACTCCATTACTTGGAATCTTTTATGCGTTTGGTTTTGCAACCGGTAACGTGGTCGGGATATTAGTTGAAAAAAGATTAGCAATGGGTTACACTAATTTTAGAGTTATAACTACAAAGCATGCAAAGGAAATTACTAGCTCATTAAGAGAAAAAGGATTTGCTGTTACTACGTTTGAAGGCGAGGGCAAAGATGGCAAAGTCACGGAAATTTATGTGGCATCTGAAAGGAAAAATCTATTGATGCTTGTTAAGACTGTAAAGGAAATTGAGCCCGATGCTTTTTATATCGCAGAGCAGGCAGGGTATATGAGCAAAATACGAAGACCAACGATGGTTCCCGCAACTGGATGGAGAGGCATTCAGAAGAAGAAATAGTGATTATCTTCTTCCGGTAAAAAATCCTATCTCTGATAAATTTTATATGATTTTGTCTGAATTAGTGATTATTTTAATGCACGGTTTTTGAATCCTTTACCATTTTAGAAAAATAAAGAGTTTCATCCGGTCTCGATAGTTAGTTTTGAAGAATGAAAAGAATTACTTCAATATTGATCCTTTCTCTTTTTGTTTACAACACAATTGGATTTCTGGCTATTCATCCCTTCCTATCAATGTATTATAAACATCTGGGAATGCAGCGGGTAGAGAAGCAATCTGAAGAGGAAATGGAAATGGTAGAGTTTTTGGTTTTTAATAAAGAAGATATCCTTCAAGGAAAAATTGATTTCAGTTGGATACGTTCTCAGGAGTTTAAATACAATGGGAATATGTACGATATAGTAAAGAAAGCTGAGAACGATAAGCAGATATTCCTTTATTGTATAAATGATATGAAAGAAAAGAAGCTGGAAAACGAATATGATAAAAGAGTTGATGAAAACACAACAGATAAGAAACAAAAACCGAATGACAGCAATCCATTTACATCAATATTTTCAGAACCAGTGTATTATATAACCTTTAATCAGATTAATTCCACTTATTCAACTTATAAGGGTTATAATAATGGAATTTTTAACCAGGTTATTGGAGACGTTCTCACCCCGCCACCCCAATCCTTCTCAGTCATTTAAAATTTACTAGCACATTTTAGTTTAGTCTGGAAATTACGGAAGCTTATTTCAGTGTAATTTTTTTATACCGGTTTCCAGGCTGGGAATCATTTTAAATTAAAATTTCAACCGAAAGGATTATTCTATGAAAGAGCTATTCATTTATTTTTTTCTGTTGGGTGTTTTTGTTTCAGCTTCATTCGCACAAGATGAACCCAAAAGCGAAGATACTCTCAAATACCAAATGGAACAGATTACGGTTTCAGCAACAAGATATCCGGAAAACATTTTAGAGGTACCATACGCTATTACAATTATACCTCAAAAAGAATTAATTAATATTAAAGGATATGGTTTGGATGAAGCACTAGTTAAAGTGCCCGGTGTTTTATCCCAATCGAGAGACGGTAACCAGGATGTTCGTCTGGTTATCAGAGGCTTCGGCGCGAGAGGTGCCGGCGATAGGTCAAATTCAGGTACGTCAAGAGGTATCAGAGTTATGCTTGATGGTATTCCGGAGACCGAGCCTGATGGAAGAACTTCCTTTGATAATATTGATCTGACTTTGTCAAGCTATATCGACATAAT
>JGI20213J14113_1000327_pt1 | contig 10661 bp, 13 predicted proteins | sample WetSurMetagenome_3_FD_14113 | JGI IMG/M metagenome (IMG submission 14113) | reverse complement strand
AGGAAAGATATATACTAAATCGGAAGCTGATGAGATGGCTGCAAAAAAGGGATGGATATTCAGGGAGGAGGTCAAGATTGAAGGCGGTTTCAGACGAGTTGTACCTTCTCCTGTTCCGATTAATATAATGAATAATTCAATTATAAGGGATCTCGCGATACAGGGGAATATTGTTATCGCAGCCGGGGGAGGCGGAGTGCCCGTATATATCGATGAAAAGAATGATGTAAGGCCAGCTGAGGTTGTAATTGACAAGGACCTCGCGTCATCATTGCTTGCAACCCTTATCGGAGCCGATGAATTCTACATCCTTACAGATGTGCCCTACATATACATTAATTACAAAAAGCCAAACCAGGAAATAAAGGAATTCCTCAATTATGCTGATACCCTTAAGTACCTGACTGAGGGTCAGTTTGCAAAGGGGAGCATGGCACCGAAAATCGAAGCATGCCTCAACTTCATTAAGAAAGGTGGTCGTATGAGTGTTATCACCGAAGCGTTTAAACTAGCAGATAAGAAATATGGATCAAAGATCACAATGGAGTATGAAAGCTAAGGCATAACGGCATTAAGGCGCAAAGGCTCAAAGGCAAAAGGGCACAATGGAATATGGACTTCGTTAACAATAAAAAAAAACACTAATTTTGATTCTATAAATAATCATCTTTTTGATTTTGAATTATTTTAATTCTTGCGCCTTTATGCCTTTACACCTCTAAACCTTTAAACCTTATTTACAAATGCCAATTAATCTCCATAACCATCATTTTCTGAAGCTTCTTGACTACAAACCTGAAGAAATAAAATATCTGCTGGACCTCGCCACTGATCTTAAGACATCCAAAAAGGCAGGAACTGAAAAACAACATCTTAAGGGTAAGAACATTGCCCTGATCTTTGAAAAATCATCCACAAGAACAAGGTGCGCTTTTGAAGTGGCCGCTTTCGACCAGGGAGCGCTGGTTACATATTTGGGACCCAGTGGTTCGCAGATTGGACAAAAAGAATCGATGAAGGATACTGCAAGAGTGCTTGGCAGAATGTTCGATGGTATCGAATACCGGGGTTATGGACAGGAGATTGTTGAAGAGCTTGCAAAGTATGCCGGTGTGCCGGTCTGGAACGGACTTACAAATGAATTTCATCCAACCCAGATACTTGCTGATTTTATGACGATGCTCGAACATTCAGCTAAACCTCTTGACAAGATATCATTTTGTTACCTGGGCGATGCCCGTTACAATATGGGAAACTCCCTGTTGGTTGGTGCAGCCAAAATGGGGATGGACTTCAGAACGGCAGCACCAAAAGCATTCCAGCAGGGCAAAGAGCTTGTTTCCACCTGCAAATCTATTGCAAAAGTAACCGGCGCAAAGATCAATATCACCGATAATGTCGGGGAGGCAGTAAAGGGGGTGGATTTCCTTTATACCGATGTTTGGGTATCAATGGGCGAACCTGATTCAGTATGGGAAGAAAGAATTAACCTTCTGAAACCATATCAGGTTAACATGGATGTCATAAAAAAAACCGGAAATCCGGATGTTAAGTTTCTGCATTGTCTTCCGGCATTTCACAACAGGGAAACGAAAGTAGGGGAGGAAATATATCGTAAATTCGGACTTGACGGCATGGAAGTGACCGAGGACGTCTTTGAATCAAAACACTCGATAGTTTTTGACGAGGCTGAAAACCGGCTGCATACGATCAAGGCGGTGATGGTTGCAACACTGGGAAACTAACGACACACGCAACAAGACAAACGACCCACGAAAAATCAATTAAGACTGAAGACTCTATTGAACCTAAGTCGTGCGTCGTGAGTCTGGAGTCGTCAGGCGATCCACTCCTTCACGAAGTAGAAAGTTATTACAAATGATGTAGCAAGCTTTAATCCGATTCCTGTCAGAAATCCCAGGAGTGATCCGAATCCGGCCCTGATTGCATATTTCATGTCATCCTTAAATATGAGCTCACCAACAATGGCTCCGACTAACGGGCCGATGATGATCCCCGGAGGCCCCAGAAAAAATCCTATGATCAGTCCAACCGTGGCACCCCTTGTACCATATTTTGATCCACCGAATTTTTTGGTTCCCCATATCGGAACAATATAATCGAGAATTGATACGACTACAACAATTGCTGCAAGGGTAACCAGAATAGTAGTTGAAAAATCAGCAAATTTTGTGCAGTGGAGTAATATCAGACCTAAATAGCTTAATGGTGGACCTGGCAGTACAGGTGCCAGACAGCCTATTATCCCAAGAATAAGAAGGACAATAGCTAATATTAACAGGATATAGTCTACCATTAAGAAAGATACTTCTTATTTTTTGCCAAGGTCGTCAAAATCAATATTTGTAAATTCCCCGGCAGAAAGATCAACTGGGTCCTGTTTTGTTTCTTCTTTTGAATGTGTTGTTTCTGTTTTTACTTCGTTTATGCCATTACCAATAAAAGTAACAGCATCGTCCAATCCGTCAGCAAATTTTTCAAAATCTTCTTTGTAGAGGAAGATCTTGTGCTTTTCATAAAAGATCTTTCCTTCTTTACCAAGTCGCTTTTTGCTCTCGGTAATAGTCAGGTAGTAGTCATCTTTCCGTGTAGCCTTGACATCAAAAAAATAGGTTCTTTTTCCGGCTCTTACCACCTTGGTGTAAATCTCTTCCTTCAGGTTTTTTTCATTGTTCCCGATTATGACCTCCTTAATTCCGGCTTCTTCTTCCATTTCTCAGTCAGTTTAGGTTTAGGTTTAGGTTAGGCTAGTGTTTTGATTGTCAAATGTAACAATTATTTTTAAAATCAAAACAAGACCCTCCAAATACGCCCAAAATTTAACTACCTGTTTTGAAGGTAACGGAAAAAGGTTATTTTTGCAGCCAATATCTGAGGTTCTTTATTAATGATAAGCAGAAGATTATTGCGCATAAAAGCCCTGATGGCACTATATGCATTCAACCGCAGGGAGGATGATAATATTGTACAGGCTGAAAAAGAGCTGTTATTCAGCATAGAAAAGACTTACGACCTATACCATTACCTGCTTCTCCTGGTGCTTGAAGTTGCTGATATCGCCAGCGAGAAAATTGACCAGGCCCTGCAGAAAAGAATGCCATCACCTGAGGATCTTAATCCAAAGAGGCGGTTTATTGATAACCAGGTGATTGCTCAGCTGAGGATAAACAAAGCCTTTAATGATTATATATCATCCAGGAAACTGTCATGGATCAATTATCAACATATCCCAAGATTAATGTATAATAAAATGATCGCCTGGGATAAGTATGAGGAATATATGTCGACCGAAGTTCATGGCTATCCTTCAGATAAGAAGTTCATTATTAATATTATAACCAAGCTTTTTGCTGAATCAGAGGATCTTGAATCGAACTTTGAGGAACAGAGTATCTACTGGAATGACGATACTGAATATGTGACCTTAATGATCGAGAAAACCCTTAAGAAATTCAAATCCGACAGTGGGAAAAATATACCAATGATGCCTCTTTATAAAAACAAAGAGGATGAAGAATTTGTGAAAATACTCTTCAGGAAAGCAATCCTTCATTCAAAAGAGTACTCTGAGCTTATTGACAAGAATACAACAAACTGGGAAGTTGAACGCATAGCACTTATGGATATCCTTGTCATGCAGCTGGCAATCACAGAGATAATTGAATTCCAGGAAATACCTGTCAAAGTAACCCTTAACGAGTATATTGAAATAGCCAAATACTATTGTACTTCAAAAAGCAGTACCTTTGTCAACGGCATTCTTGATAACATCGTTAAGGAAATCAGGGAAAGAGGTCTGTTCAAGAAATCAGGAAAAGGATTGATAGGTGAAGGGGATGAAAATTAATGCTTCATAATCAGATTATTATGAGAATGAAAACGAAATGTTTCTTCTTTTTTATTTTGCTTTTGATATATGCACCTTCCTGTAATTCAAATCAGAGAGTGTTAAACGCGGATAAATCAGCTGTTCCGGCAGATGGAGAATCGGCTGAGATAAGTTTCAGTGAATATGAGTATAACTTTGGAAAAATCACAGAAGGTGAAAAGGTAGCTCATATCTTTACTTTTGAAAACAAAGGACCTGGAAGCCTTGTTATTTCTTCGGCTTCGACAAGTTGCGGGTGCACAGTTACAAAATATGACCGTAAACCTATTCCTTCCGGAAAAGGTGGAAGTCTTGAGGTGGTATTTGATTCTAACGGCAGAAACGGGATTCAGACTAAAACAATCTCAGTGAACTCAAACTCGAAAACCCAGATTGTTCTCCTTAAAATAACTGCTGATGTAATCTCACAACAGGATAAATAACCAGTCGGAAATTAGTAATAACCAATAATAATTAATCATGAACAATTTATCATTTATTCTTTTGATGGCCCAGCCAGCAGGCGGTGGCTCAGGCCAGAGCAATGCACTGATTACTTTTTTACCATTGTTGCTTGTTTTTGTTGTCTTTTATTTCTTTATGATCCGTCCGCAGATGAAAAAACAGAAAGAGATGACCAACTACAGGAATTCTCTGAAAAAAGGTGACAAAGTTGTTACAACAGGAGGAATTTACGGTAGGATATATGAAGTTAAGGATAATTTTGTAATGCTGGAGGTAGGTGGTGATCTAAAGCTTAAAGTTGATAAGAGTGCTCTTGTCAAGGATCCTTCTGCCGATACAAATTAGAACAATTATCAGTTACCTTGTGTGAATTGGGATATTGGCATATGGTTTAAAAAATTTTTAGAAAAGGGAGGAAGAGGTATTGACAGGGATGTTTTTATTTTTTCCTTCTTCCTTTTACTTTCTTTTATATTCTGGTATCTCAATTCTCTGGAAAAGGACATCGATTACAATATTAGATATCCGGTAAGGTATATTAACCTTCCGAAAGAGCGGGTTCTCTCTGAGGATTTGCCATCCAGGCTGGAATTGTACCTGAAAGGTCCGGGTTATTCGATAATTAAGCTTAAACTCTCAGGAAACCGCGCACCTGTTATACTTGATGTTTCATCTATCAACTACAGGCGCGTACCAGGGAGCAGGACACTCAGCTATTATGTTGTAACATCAGGACTTATACCGAAAATTAAAAATCAATTACGGGCTGAATGTGATATAACTACTATAAAACCTGATACCCTTTTCTTCTCATTCGACAAGATCATTACCAAAAAGGTGCGGGTTATTCCAAGGGTTGAAGTATTGACTGAAAAGCAGTATTTTGTTAAGGGAAACATACTTATAGAACCTGATACCATTTCAATTACAGGACCAAAACGGATTCTTGATACAATAAAAACTATCAGAACAAGGTATAAAAAGCTTAAGGGAGTAAACGAGACTGTTACCAGGAACTTTTCTCTGGCATCTTCAAAGGAGTATTCTGTTTCAACAAAGAAAGTTTTGCTGACGATACCTGTTGAGCAGTTTACAGAAGCTGAATTTAAGTTACCGATCAGAATTCTTAACAGTCCTGATTCAATAAGTATCAAGATTTTCCCCGATGCGGTGACAGTTAAATGTCAGGTTGCTGTCACCGACTATAAAAAGATCGGTCAGATGCCATTGGAAGTGTTCATTGACCTTTCTAAAGCTGATCTTAATTCTTCAGAAAAGATTCCTGTTGGATTCCGAAATATCCCTCCGTTCGTCAGTTTCCTTAGGGCTTCCCCCGGGAAAGTTGATTTTCTTATTGAGAAGAAACCCAGATGAAAATAACATCACGACATAATCTGAGGCTTGGAGTTACCGGAGGAATCGGAAGCGGCAAGACAACAGTTTGCAGAGTGTTTTCGGTGTTGGGCATTCCCGTATTTTCAGCTGATATTGAAGCAAAACGGATTCAGGATACCGATCCTGATATTAAAGACAAAATAAATACGCTTGCAGGAAAGGATCTTTATTCTTCAGGAAAACTGGACCGGAAAGAACTGGCCAGTCTTATCTTTAACAACAAGGATTTGCTCTGGGAAGTTAATTCTGTTGTCCATCCTGCTGTCATTAATTGCTTCAGAAAGTGGATTGAAATTCAGAATGCACCATATTCGATTATGGAGGCTGCTATTCTTTTTGAAAGTGGTGCCTATCGTATGATGGACAGAATTGTTACTATCGTCACCCCATTAGAAGAAAGAATTGACAGACTGGTAAAGGGAAATAAACTAACAAGAGAGCAGATTGCAGACAGGATCAGAAATCAGATTGACGATGAATCAAGGATAAAAAAATCAGATTATGTTATTTACAACTCGGAGAATGATATGATAATTCCGGCGATCCTAGTAATTCATCAGGAAATGCTAAAACTTCATAATAATTCAACACAATAATGTATGGGAAGCTTTGGAAAATGGATAGGCGGAGGTTTGGGATTTATTATGGGAGGACCACTGGGGGCTGTCCTGGGTTTTCTCGCCGGTTCGTTAGTTGATAATACCACAATTCAGACTTCAACATACACCGGAGCACCGAGGAACACCGCACCCGGTGATTTCGCAATGAGCCTTCTGGTGCTAATTGCGGCAATGATGAAAGCAGATGGCAAAGTTCTGAAATCTGAACTGGATTACGTAAAACAATTTTTTGTAAGACAATTCGGGCAGTCAACTGCACAGGAAGCTCTTTTGATGCTAAAGGATATACTGAAAAAGGATATCCCTGTGCGTGATGTCTGTGAGCAGATAAGTAATAATATGGATTATTCATCACGTCTTCAGCTTATTCACCTCCTTTTCAATATTTCGGTTGCGGACGGAGCGATTAATCCTCTTGAGCTTGAAGCTATTGAAAAAATGTCAGGTTACCTGGGAATCAAAACATCCGATTTTGCTTCCATAAGGAATATGTTCGTACCTGAAACCGATTCGTCTTATAAAATTCTTGAAATAGATCAGAGAGCAACAGATGAAGAGGTCAAGAAAGCCTACAGGAGAATGGCCATGAAATATCATCCTGACAAAGTCAGCCATCTTGGAGATGAGTTCAGGAAGACAGCTGAAGATAAATTCAAAAAGGTAAATGAGGCTTATGAAAAGATCAAAAAAGAAAGAAATATAAACTGACTCTCCTTTCTTAAAAAATAACCTCGCGGAAAAACATTCATTTCGCAACAAGAATTATATTTGCAGACAAAAGTAAAAAAGATGGTATTAAAAGATATTTTGGCAATTTCAGGGGAACATGGTCTGTATAAATTTATAGCCCAGGGCAAGAACGCTATTATTGTCGAACATATTGAAACAGGTAAGCGGAGCAGCGCATTCAGTTCAGCAAAAGTAAGTTCGCTTGAAGATATTTCTGTTTTTACCGAAAATGAAGATTTACCGCTTGGTAAAGTCTTCGATAAAATTTACGAGAAAGAATCAGGTGGACCTGCCATTGATTCAAAAAGTGATGCTGAAAAACTGAAAAAATATTTCGAAGATATTATTCCTGATTATTCGAAAGAAAAAGTCTATATCAGCGATATTAAGAAAATTATTCTTTGGTATAACCTGCTTCAGCAAAAAAGCATGCTTATAAAGGAAGAACCTGAAAAAGCTGCTGATTCGGAAGTAGCTGAAACCAAAACTAAAAAAGCACCTGCACCTGAAAAGAAGAATAAGAAAAACACTCCTAAATCAAAGTAACAGAACTGCAGGTATAAAAACCAGATAACCATGAATTTCGGTGGTAATGAGGTAGTTTATGACTATTCTGCTTCAAGGATAATCATTGTTCCGGTTCCTTACGATGAAACCAGCACCTGGATGAAAGGAGCCGATAAGGGTCCTGATGCAATAATGGAAGCATCAGTAAATCTTGAGTTTTATGATGTCGAAACAGATTCTGAGGTCCATCTTAAAGGTATTCATACCATCGATCCAGTCAAAGAGAAAAGATCTCCTGAAGCGCTTGTGGATGCTGTGTTCAACAGGATTTTACCATTGTTGAAAGAGAATAAATTCCCAGTTGTGGTCGGAGGGAACCACACTGTAAGCATTGGGGCTGTCAAAGCATTTTCAGCACATATCAATAATCTGTCGGTCCTCCAGCTTGATGCACATTCGGATTTACGGCAGGTATATGAAGGATCGCCATTTAACCACGCCTGTGCAATGGCCAGGATTCGGGAATTTGTACCTGCCGTCCAGGTAGGAATCAGGAGCATGTCGAGTGAAGAGGTCCAGTTTGCCGACAGGGAAATGATTTTCTTTTCTCATGAATTATATCATAATAAAACGAATTATTCGAAAGCAATTGAAAAGCTTTCAGAAAATGTCTACATAACAATCGATTTAGATGTTTTTGATCCTTCTTTAATCCCGTCAACCGGAACTCCAGAACCAGGAGGACCTGATTATTTTGAGATAATGCACTTCCTGAGGGACGTGATAAGAAACCGGAATGTGGTCGGCTTTGATGTTGTTGAGCTTTGTCCTTCAAAGGGAAATAAAGCCCCGGATTTTGTTGCTGCAAAGATTATTTACCAGTTGCTCAGCTATAAGTTTAGTTAACCACCTCACCCTAAATTCCTCTCCAAGGGCAGAGGGACATATTTTTTGATTACATTCTTAATTATCTTTGATTTCTCCCCTTCTCTCCTGAGAGAAGGTGTTGGAGGATGAGGTCAATCCTCTTTCTTCGCTTCCTCCCAGATCACATTCATTTCATCAAGGCTCATGTCGTGGAGAGATTTACCTTTAAAGAGGGTCTCTTTTTCGAGGTAATTGAAACGTCTGATAAACTTCCTGTTTGTTTTCTCGAGCGCGGCTTCAGGATCAATTCCATAAAGACGTGAGGCGTTAATCAATGAGAATAGTACATCGCCAAGTTCCGATTCAATACTCTCGGTATTGTGTTTTTCAATTTCATCCTTAAGTTCGGAGAGCTCCTCAAGGACTTTGTCCCAAATCTGTTCACGGACTTCCCAGTCGAATCCCACACCTCTTACTTTTTCCTGGATCCTGTTTGCCTTGACAATTGCCGGCAATGAAGAAGGTACTCCTGACAGAACCGGCTTATAATCTGAATTCTCCTTTATCTTCAGGTGTTCCCAGTTCTTTTCAACTTCCGAGGCACCCGACACCTGTACATTCCCAAAAACATGAGGATGGCGGTATAAAAGCTTTTCATTGATTCCTTTAAGCACATCTGTCATTGAAAACAATTTCTTCTCCGATCCAATACGGGCGTAGAATACAATGTGAAGCATGAGATCGCCGAGTTCATTTCTGATTCCCTCATCATTGCCTGATAGAATTGCATCAGCCAGTTCAAATGTCTCTTCAATTGTCAGTTTCCTCAGGCTTTCATTTGTTTGTTTCATATCCCAGGGGCATTTGACCCTGAGTTCATCAATAATATCAAGGAGTNTCCTTAACTCCTCACAGCTTTCTTCTTTGTCTGTCATCAGTGGTATTATTANAACAATTTGTTTGTTGGTGCTGTTTTATCAATCATTTCAACCCTGACAGCGGAACCGACTGTAAGATTAAGTAACTCTGAAATATCAGCACCATTTATTGAAACTTCAAGGAGGTCGAGTGAGTTAAATCTGGCAAGAAGGTCACCCACAGGTACGTCGTTGAATGTACCGGAAATACTGTCAGTATAGTTTTTATTGCCCCGGATAGTTATTCTGAATTCTCTATTTTCAAATATCCTGTAAAAAATCTCACGCGTTATGTTGGAAATCGCATTCCCGTAGGAATCGATAAAAATAATACTTCCTAATATGACATCCTTATCTATTGTGGCTCTCAGAGGCAGCCTTTCACTGATACTTTTTAATACAGTACCCAGCTGCGAAGGTTTTTTCCCGGATAAAAGGCCTGATGCCGCTCTGGCAAAAATCTCAAGTTCATCCCTTTCTCCGCCGGTATCTATACTGATAATCTCATCTGGATCAGCGTTGAGAATCAGGTTGAAAATTCCATTATCATTACCTATAAAAAAGTGGTTTCTTGCTTTAATGATCAAATATTGCTGATCTTTCTGAGCCTCAGACTGAACACAAATGATGTGGATTGAACCCTCAGGATAATTAAGGAAAGTGTTTCTGATTACGAAAGAGGCATGTGAAATATTAAAAGGGGAAATATTGGATGCATTATCAATAATCAGTATCCCCGGACACAGACTGCACAGTTTCCCTTTTATGACACCGTTGTAGATATCATCAGGTCGCCATTCAGTTGTAAGGGTAATTACCGGCATAGGGAAAAAACTTATGACAAAGATAATCTTCTAAAGAAAAAATAAGCTTACTTTGTGAGGTTCAGGTGATCTTTTTTGTACAGGGTATCATAAAAGCTTAAATTGCCCCCTACCCCCTTAAGGGGGTTTATAAAAGATAATTGAAAGAGGCTGTCTCAAAAGCCCTTAGTGACCCTTCGAGTAACCTTTGAGGTACTTTGTGGTTAATTTTAAATTGTTGAACCACAAAGGATCACGAAGTGCAACACAAAGTCACACAAAGGATTAAAATTAAAGAAATCAACTTTTGAGTCGGTCTCATGGGCAAATCAGGAGACAATTCTTGAGATGCCCTAATGATTATGAGGTCAGGAGATTGAATATTATTTGAAGATTCAATGACAGAAATAATAATATTTCTTGAGGATATTGATCCTGTAATCTTTTACGGCACAAATAATTCCCTTCT
>JGI20213J14113_1000326_pt1 | contig 10697 bp, 11 predicted proteins | sample WetSurMetagenome_3_FD_14113 | JGI IMG/M metagenome (IMG submission 14113) | reverse complement strand
GTTTCTGATGGCTTTGTAATCATTAACTCTTCATTCGTTAGTCCATTTATCCCAAGTGATTGTGGATTAGTTGGATCTTCTTTCCAGAGATATGCAAGAGTTTGTCCATCCGGATCTGAACTGTTTGCACCGCTTAATGTTAATGTGTTCCCATTTTGAGTGATATCAATCTGAGCTTCGGGAATATGATTTACTTTGCGGATAATATTTAAAGTGTCAGAGGTTTCTGTTTGACTATTTATTACTGCTTTGATGACAAATTTATTATCGCCTTCGAGTAAGTAAATTGTTTTATTAAGTTTTCCCTGAGTAACCGAAACATTCCACGTCGAGTCAAATCGAACTATTTGTGCCGATGTTACCGTAGTATCAAATCCGCCATTTTGATTGAAGATGGCTCCCTGTAACGGCCAGGATGTCTTCCAGGTTTCAGAAGGTAATGTTAAAAACTGAATTACATTTGCCTGAACTGTAAAAGTTGTTGTATCGGCGCTTGATGTTCCAACCGTACTTTCAGCATAAAGTATAAGTTGATGCTCGCCATCACCAAGCGGCGCTGGAGGAGTAAATGAAATCTTTTTCGTTGATGGATTATATAAACTGCCAATACCTGTGTACTCGTCATTATCAATTTTAATCTTTATTGTGCCTGTATCAACGTTTGATGAAATTGATGGAAACAGGTAAGCAGTAATTTCCGGAAATCTTGTTCTTATTACTCCTGAAGCTACAGTAGAATTTGGCAATAAATAATGAATGGTTGGATTCCTGATAAATAAATAGGAATTATTATTATCATTTGGATTCTGTTTTGGATTTAACGGATCTGGAAACCAATTACCATCATTAAATTTATATTGATACGCACCGGGTATACTAACTGGTGCAGGCGGAGGATTTGGTCCGCCAACTCTTAATTTGACAGTTTTGTACCATGTGTTGGTGTTGGCATCATAACTCATTAATGAAATTGAATTTATTACCCAGCCGTTAAACTCTCCCGGCAGATAGACATTGTTCGGAGTGTTAGTCGGATGATAGTAAAAGCTTACTAAAACACTGTCATCTTGCTGAGAAAATCCAATTTGTGTAATGACAAATAATATCAACAAAGTAGTGATTAATTTCATTTAAGATTCCTTAAATAATAAAAGTTATTTTTTCTTTCCAATAATTTGAACTGTGATTTCTCTTTTCCTCGAACGATTATCGAAATCAACAAAAATGATCTGCTGCCATGTTCCAAGAAGTAGTCTTCCCCTTGAAAAAGGGATGGTCAATGAAGCTCCTTGGATTGCAGCTCTTATATGAGAATGTCCATTGCCATCGTGCCAGGTATTATCGTGCTCATAGTTGATATTTGTTGGAGCTATTCTTTCAAAAAACTTAGGGTAATCCTCAAGTAAACCTGGTTCATATTCAATTGTTGTTATTCCCGCAGTTGAACCACCAGCAAAAACGAGAACATTACCTTCCATAAAATTATTGCTAATGATTAGTCCACCAACTTCATCAGTTATATCAACTATATCACAATTTCCTTTAGTTGATATGCTAAGTGAGTGGGTTTCAATCTCCATAAAAATCTTTTATTAAATTATTAAAAATTCGACCTTCTAAAGTTACAAAATTTGGTACCAGTGTGATGAACAACATGCTTTTTCATTGGAAGTGTTGCCATAGCCCCTTAATTTTGCAGGGTAATTTTTAATTTAAAAAATAAGGGAACGATATGACTTCACAAGATTTCATAAAGCTTGAAGAGAAATACGGCGCTCATAACTACCATCCTATTGATGTTGTAATTGACAAGGGAAAAGGAGTTTGGGTTTGGGATGTTGAAGGGAAAAAATATTTAGATTTCCTCTCAGCATACTCAGCAGTTAACCAGGGACACTGCCATCCAAAAATTGTTAATGCATTAATTGAACAATCACAAAAGCTTACTCTAACTTCCCGGGCATTTTACAATAGTGTTCTCGGCGAATATGAAAAATATATAACAGATTATTTCGGCTATGATAAAGTTCTGCCAATGAATACAGGAGTTGAAGGGGATGAAACTGCTTTCAAGCTCGCACGAAAATGGGCTTATGCGGTAAAAGGAATTCCCGAGAATAAAGCGAAAATTATTTTCTGCGAAGGAAATTTTCATGGACGAACAATGATGGCTGTTTCTGCTTCAAATGATCCTGATTGCAAAGATGGTTATGGTCCTTATCTGCCGGGAATTGAATTAATTCCTTTCAATAACATTCCAGCATTAAAAAAAGCATTGGAAGATCCTAATGTTGCAGCATTTTTGGTCGAACCTATTCAAGGTGAAGCCGGTGTAATGGTACCTGATGAAGGTTATTTGAAAAAAGCATATGATTTGTGTAAATCTAAAAATGTTCTCTTCATTGCGGATGAAGTTCAAACAGGACTTTGCAGAACAGGAAAACTACTGGCTTGCGATCATGAAAATGTAAGGCCGGATGTTCTAATACTGGGTAAAGCACTCTCTGGTGGAGTAATGCCAATATCAGCAGTACTTGCTGATGATGATATTATGCTAACGATAAAACCAGGTCAGCACGGTTCAACTTTTGGCGGTAATCCTCTTGCTGCACGAGTAGCAATAGCCTCACTCGAAGTACTCAAAGAAGAAAAGTTAGCTGAGAATGCTGAGAAGACGGGAAAATATTTTAGACAAGAAATACAACAGATTGTTGATGAACTAGAAATAGTGAGTCTTGTAAGAGGTAAAGGATTATTGAACGCAATTGTAATCAAACCTACGAAATCCGGAAAAACAGCGTGGGATGTTTGTGTCGAGTTTAAAGAGAATGGACTTCTTGCAAAACCAACTCACGGAAACATTATTCGATTTGCTCCCCCATTGGTAATCACCAAAGAAGAAATTGATTTTGCGATTGATACGATCAGGAATGTTTTGATGAAATTTGAAAAGGAAGTAATTGCTGTAGAAGCGTGATATTAAGGCCCTCGAAGAGAGGGCTTTCTTATTGCTGATTCAGATATTTATTAATCTCAAGATTTGTATCATCAATTATTTTGCTGAACTTTTCTATTCTTGCATTTACGTTTACCCAATCATTATTCTTACCGGACAATTCAATTGCATAAGCTTCATCACCAACTTTAGTGGCTCCAATTGAATAACTGGATCCTTTAATTGAGTGTACGATTTCAACTATTTTACTAATATTATGCTCAGCAATAAGTTCAATAAGGATCTTATATTTCTCCTCAAGATCGGATAGATAGGAAGTTAAAAGATCTTTCTCGAATACACCGTCCCCTAAACTCACATTCTTTAATCTCACCCTATCAAGTAAAGGACTCATATCGTGTTTTAATGCTTCCTTTTGAACTGAATCATCTGTTTGAATATTTAAGAGAACATCAATCTTTTTGACAAGATCCTGCCCGGAAACCGGCTTAGATATATAATCTGTCATTCCTGCATTTAGACATTTCTCCTTATCACCAATTAATGCGTGAGCAGTTAAAGCTATTATTGGAATATCTTTGTTCCCATTTTGTAAATTTCGAATTCGTTCAGTTGCCATGAAACCATCAACTTTGGGCATCTGCAAGTCCATCAGTATAATATCAAAACTACCGGAGCTTACGGCGGACATAGCTTCCTGTCCGTCATTTACTGCAGTAACATTATAACCAAAAGTATTAAGAATTTTTATAGTAACTTTTTGATTTATCAAATTGTCTTCCGCAAGAAGCACTTTAAATTTTTCTCTCTTCTTCCTAAAGCCGTTTCCATTAAAATTTTCGATACTTCCAAGGAATTGACTTTCAATGGTTTCCTTTTCACTCTTCCTGTAACCGATTAAATCATCTTTGCTTTGTAATCTACACTTGATCATAAAGCTAAATGAACTTCCCTCTCCTTCCATACTGCTGACGCTTATCTTTCCACCGAGAAGCTCAACGTACTCCTTACATATTACAAGACCGAGACCGGTACCATTAGTTAGGCCTTCATAGAAATCGCCTATCTGAGAATACGGTTTAAATAAATCCTTAAGTTTAGATTCAGGAATACCAATGCCTGTATCTTTAATAGATGCATATAGTTCAATTTCATTATTCAATTTTTTATGAGTTTTAATGCTTATTTTTATCTCACCATCACTAGTAAATTTAACAGCATTATTTAGCAGATTGGTAAATATCTGGCGAAGCTTTACCATATCCCCAACTAATGATTTTTCAGTTGATTCAGGAATGTCTTTGATTATTCTTATGTTCTTTTCACTGGCTTTAATTGAGACCACTGATATTGATTGGTCAATAACGTTTATCAGGCTAAATCGGACGTTTTCAGCTGTAATTTTTCCAGCTTCAATTTTAGTCAAATCAAGAATCGAATTAATTATTTCTAGAAGAGACTCTGCTGACTGACGGGCATTTGAAGAGAACATTTTCAGTTCACCTTCGTTTGAATAGGCTCCTGCTTCTATAAGCGAAAGGAAACCAAGTATTCCATTCATTGGTGTTCTGATCTCATGACTTAAATTAGCAAGCAATTTGCTTTTCGTTCCACTAATTCTTAGTGCTTCCTTAGCAAGCTTCTCAGTCTTTTCCTTTTCTTGTTTAAGCATTTCTTCAACTATTTTATGCTCCTCCTCCGCCTTCACCTGATCGGTAATATCATAAATATTGCCTTCAAGAATTGTCGCACCACTTTCAGTCTGAACTAGCCTGTCATTTAGCCTAACGACAGCAATTGAGCCATCTTTCCTTTTTAACCTGATTCTCCAGTTTTCGATTTTTCCATTTTTCCTGAGTTCGTTAATAATTTTTATCCTGTCTTTTTCATCGGCATAAATTTCCTTAACACCATTACTCATCATCTCGGCTTCGTTAAAGTAGCCAAAAATCTGAGCCATAGATTTGTTCACCGTAATCCACTTGCCATCAATGGTAGATTGAAATATACCTTCAAGTGAATTATCAATTATAGATCTATACTTGTATTCTGACTTTTTGACTTCAGCGTTTCTGTTTTCCTCCAACATCCTCATTTTGAAATTAATTGTGCAGGCAACCAAGTGAAACTACACTCAATACAAAAACGAACAACAGAGCTTCGGACATAAACGGGAAATAGGGAGTTTTCATATTTGTAAGGACTAATGCAGCAGCAAAAATAATATTATAATATGCAGCTACTATTATTTGATTGCGCACTTCCCAGCTGAGCAGCAATGCGGAGGTAAAGATCATTAATCCAATGCAACTTGTATTCAGCAAAAGCGTCGAAGGAATCAAATAAATCATCACTCCTGAGGATAAAAGGATAGTCAATGATAAAATATGAAACAGGATAATTAATCGTTTTTCAGTAGCTTTGGAGTTGAGTAAGGCTAGAAGAGACAAAGCAATAGCTGTAGGCACTGACCTTACAATAAAAATTTCCATCGTTCTATCAGGAAAGAAATTTGTTTCAATAAACATTGCAGTTAATGAAAGCGTAGCTACAAGATAGGCTAACAATCTTGGGGGAACTTTGACCATCAAGTTCGCTTGATTTCTCATTTCCTCAAAAACTTGTTTGAAGAAAGGTAATTTATCAAACAAATAATTGTTTGAGTTTCTAATGTTCATCTCCTAATTAGAATTACAAGCTTTAAATTTCTCTATATGTTATTAAAAGCTTTGAAAAATTTAGTATTAAATCATTTTTTATTAGTTTTGTATCAAAATAATACTTCACATATAGTGCCATTATGGAGTTCTTGTATTCAATAGATTTAACGGTCTTTTACTTTTTCAATCATACAATTTCTACCGGATTTCTGGATAAGTTTTTTTCCATTATTACAGATGTGAATAAGTGGTATATAGCCTATATAATATTGGTTGGAATTGCTTTTTTCAAAGGTGGAAGACTTGGGAAAATTGCTGTAATAGGATTAATTCTTCTGATAGTTTTCACTGATCAGACTGGCTATAGAATTCTTAAGGATTTTTTTGAAAGAGTGAGACCCTGTAATGTTTTGACTGACGTTATCACTCCTGTTGGTTGTGCAGGCGGATTTTCTTTTCCATCAAATCACGCACTAAATAATTTTGCTGCAGCTGTTTTTCTGTTAAGATTATTTCCAGCTTACAAGTGGATATTCTTGATCGTCGCAGCTTTAGTTTCCATATCAAGAATTTATCTTGGAGTGCACTATCCTTCCGATGTCCTCGGAGGTGCAATCATCGGTGCCGCTTTTGGTTACCTATTCTCAATTGCTGCTTTAAAGATTGATCAGTATTTTACAAAGCAAAATGAACTCACACATAAAACAAAATCTTAGTTTTAACATTTTAATGCTAAAGCTTCTGTTACTTATTGTATTCTTTAAACCTGTTTTAATGACTGCTCAGGTGAAAGGTGAAAATTTGAAGTATGGAAAGTTAACAGTTATTATAACCGGTTTTGATAATGAGGAAGGCAAATGCAGGTTTGCACTTGATAATTCAAAANCNGTATATGAAAGAGAAGACACNGTTTGGATTGGTAAAGTTTTACCAATNGTAAATAAGCAAGTAGTTGTTGTAATTGATTCCCTGCAGTTCGGTGAATATGCTGTTAGAGTNTTTCANGATGAAAATGAAAACGAAACAATAGATACCAACTTTCTTGGNATNCCNACNGAAGATTATGGCTATTCNAANAATGTAAGCAGCTGGTTTGGTCCTCCATCCTGGGAGAGAGCAAAATTTATTTTCAACCAATCAGAAATGACAATCGAAATTGAAGTTGGATCTTTTATTTAATAACTATAAATTTAAAATGAACAAAGAATCAATTGAAGAAAAAATTGTTGAGAAGTTTTTTTCCGGTTTGGACAAGAAATTAACTGACTGGATGGCGAACTATGGATTATTAATCCTCCGAGTTGGTCTGGGAATAGTTTTTTTATGGTTTGGATTACTGAAATTCTTCAAAGGTTTAAGTCCAGCTGAAGATCTTGTGCGTAATACAGTTTATTTCGTTGACCCTGATTTATTCCTACCGGTTCTTGCGGCCTGGGAGTCACTCATAGGAATTGGATTGATTACAGGAAAATTTCTTCGTGTTACAATTCTGCTCTTATTTCTTCAGATGCCCGGCACAGCTTTACCGCTTTTAATACTTCCAGAAAAAGTTTGGACAGTCTTTCCATACGGATTAACTCTCGAGGGACAATACATAGTTAAAAACCTCGTGCTGATTGGCGCCGGTCTGGTTATTGGTGCAACAGTAAGAGGCGGAAGAATATTAAGTGATTCTAAAAACTTCAATAAATAATATTTCTAGAATAATTATTTTTTATGAAAGTCTTAAAACATCTTTTTGAAAATAACCGCAAATGGGCTTCCAAACAGACACAATCTGATCCCGATTTCTTCAACAGGCTCCTGCAACAACAATCTCCGGAATATTTATGGATTGGATGTTCTGACAGCAGAGTACCTGCGAACGAAATTGTCGGACTTTTACCCGGAGAACTTTTTGTTCACAGAAATGTCGCAAACCTCGTGGTAAAAAATGATCTCAACTGTTTATCAGTTATCCAATTTGCAGTTGAAGTTTTAAAGGTAAAGCATATCATTGTCTGCGGCCATTATGGCTGCGGTGGAGTTAAAGCGGTCCTGGACAATTCGAAAATTGGACTCGTTGATAAATGGTTACAAAATTTAAAACCGGTAAAAGAAAATTTCCAAAAAAATCTATCTGAAATAAAAGATAATACTTCGCGATTCAACAAACTCTGTGAGCTTAATGTAGTTGAGCAGGTTTTTAATGTTTGTAAAACAAATACTGTAAAAAAAGCATGGCAGAGCAATCAAAGCATAACTGTTCATGGCTGGATTTATGATATTAAAGATGGATTATTGCAAGATCTTGATGTTTGCATACGAAGTCCAAAAGAAATCGAAGAAACAAAAACTAAGTCGTACTCAAAAATTTTCTCTGAGGTAATAAATTGAATTTCAATGGAGAGATTAAACGACTCAATCAATTAATTCCTGATCAGAAACCACTTTGGGGAAAGATGACTTCGCAGCATATGGTTGAACATTTGTACAAAACTGTTCAATCAAGTATCAATGAAATTGTGCTGAAAGTTTATACAGAAGAAAGAAAAATTCCTGTACTGAAAAGATTGTTCTTTGGGGATAGAGATTTACCAAAAGAATTTATGAATCCTGCTATTGGTCCTAATCTGATAGATCTGGAATTCGAAAATCTCGACACAGCAATTAAGGAACTTGAAAATGTCTTAATCAGATATGACAAATTTTTCGAACAGAATCCTTCTACAAAAACTATTCATCCGATATTTGGACTTCTTGACAAATCAGAATGGGATTCATTCCATCAGAAACATTTTAAGCATCACCTTTCTCAATTTGGCCTATCCGATTAAACTTCTCTGCTTCCCTTCCTCATCAATCCTGGCGCTTTGTTAAGAAATACTTTAATTCAATTATTCTTTATTTTAGTATAGCTACGTAAATAAATTGAATTGCTATGAACACACAGAATACAGACCAAAAGCGTGAACCTCGAATTTCTAAAACACTCCGCAGCGATTTTCATCAGACAAAGTTAAAAGAAGAATTTAAATCTGAGTATAAAGAACTGAAGCAATATTTCCTTAACGACGAGCGGAAACAGAGGTTAGAAAGTATGAGCCCACCCAAAAAAATTTTTGTNCTCCCTTGGTGGCTTATNAANGCNATGTATTTTNGGTTNACNCCATTCAGAAGNATTTTACTTTTCATTGGTTTAATTATTTTAATTTTCTCAGGAAATGTTGAGACAAGTGGAGACAGTACTACACTTTCTTTGAATGTCTCAGCCATTCTGAGCGGCATNATTTTTCTATTTATACTTGCACTGGAATTGAAGGATAAGCTTCTGGCAAAAACTGAACTTGAAGAAGGAAGAGCAATTCAACAAGCGTTAATGCCTGAGCAATCACCAAAAGTCAGAGGCTGGGATATATGGTTATTTACAAAATCAGCAAATGATGTCGGCGGCGATCTTTTAGATTTTATTCAAATAGATGAAAACAAATTTGGGGTTGCAGTTGGCGATGTTGCTGGTAAAGGTCTAAGTGCTGCACTCTTGATGGCAAAGCTTCAGTCAACTATTCGTGCATTTGTTTACGACTACCCTTCGCTTGAAACACTTGGCGATAAACTAAATAAAATATTTCACAGAGATAGTCCATCCAAAATATTTGCTTCATTGATATATGCTGAAATTAATAGTGAATCCGGAATAGTAAATTTTATAAATGCAGGTCACTACCCGCCTAAAATAACAAGAAAGGAAAGGGTTGAACAATTGGATAAAAATGCTCCTGCACTTGGATTGATAAAAGAAGCGATGTTTACAAAACAGCTTGTCTCACTGAACAAAAATGAATTTATGATCATTTACTCAGATGGTCTTACCGAAGCAAAGAATGAATCCGGAGATTTTTTTGGAGAAACAAAATTAATCGATCTGTTAAAAGACAGGCAGTCAATGACTTCTAAACAGCTAGGGGAAATGATATTATCTGTTATAGATTCTTTTATGGGAAGAATCCCCGCACACGATGATTTGACGCTTTCGATATTAAAAAAGGTTTGAGGGCTATTCCCCTCTTGCCTGAGGAGGGGACGAAGGGGTGGAGGAAGAAAAAGTTATTTTCGAATTTTTTAACTAAACACCACCCCGTCCCAATGAATCGGGACACCCCTCCTCAAAGAGGAGGGGAAAAAATTTTTATTTTTTAATCTTTTCTGAAATTGCTTTTTATTTCTTTAAGTACTTTATCAAGATTTAATAGTACCTCTTGGTTTTCAAACCTGATTACTTTCAAACCTTCTTCTTCGAGTATCTGTTTTCTTTTTCTATCATCTTTCATAACGTTTTCATCAAAATGAAAATCGCCATCCAGTTCAATTACTAATTTTTCTTCTGGACAGTAAAAGTCAACAATGAACGATTTAATGCTTGATTGTCTTCTGAATTTCCTTCCTTCGAACTGACTGTTCTTCAAATATCCCCACAGAAATGCTTCAGCTTGAGTAGAATTGTTTCTTAAGTGCTTCCTTTTATCTTTTAAATTTCTTCTGTTAAATGTTCTCATACTTTAAAATTATAAAAAGAGCGGGTAATTCCCCTCCTGCCTGAGGAGGGGACGAAGGGGTGGAGGGAGAAAAGTTGTAATTTTTTTAGCATTTAATTTCACACCACCCCGTCCCTTCGGACACCCCTCCTCTCTGAGGAGGGGATAATTTTTTGCTTAATTAATTTTTTATTTGAGGAGGATCATCTTCTCCGAATCTGTGAACACTGGAATATTTCTTTCGTCGGTTACCTGAATACTGTAAATATACATTCCGCTTGACATATGACTGTATGTTTTTCCCATCATAACTTCAAACTTTGTAATCCTATTCTTGTCTTCTGCATTTGGCTGAAAGACTACTTCATAGTATCCCCTTTCCTGCCATTCGTTTACCAGCACTCTTACTAACTCTCCTTTCAAATCATAAATACTTAGTCTTACGTGTCCTCGTTCTTTTAATCGATAAGGAATTATTGTAGATGGATTAAACGGATTCGGATAATTTGCCAGAAGTCTGTAACCATCATATCCTTTTGGCGGGTATTCTCCCAATCCTGTTACCAA
>JGI20213J14113_1000324_pt1 | contig 10705 bp, 8 predicted proteins | sample WetSurMetagenome_3_FD_14113 | JGI IMG/M metagenome (IMG submission 14113) | reverse complement strand
ATACTAACGGAAATGTTTACAATTATAAAGTAAGGAAAGGTGATTCGTTAAGTGGTATAGCTGAAAGGTATCATATCTCAGTTGCTGAGTTAAAAAAATGGAATGGATTGAGCAGCAATAAAATTAATACTGGACAGACATTAAGAGTTTATTCAAATGAATCTACAACTTCTCTTGTGAAGACTACTACTTCACATAAGGATAATGTGAGTTATCACAAAATTATGCAGGGCGAGACGATTGGAAGTATTGCAGAGCAATATAAAGTTTCATCTTCCAGCATAAGGGAATGGAACGGATTAAATGGTGATAAAATAATTGCCGGAACCACTTTAAAGATATATTCCAATAATTCTTCTAACTTAAGTTCAAATAATGAGATACAAAAAACCGAACTTAACAGTGAACCTATCAATCATCAGATTCAATCAGGTGAAACGATAATTGCCATTTCAGAATTATACGGTGTTTCTGTAGAGGATATAAAAAGATGGAATAATTTAAGCAGCAGCAAAATAGTCGCTGGAAAAAATCTGGTTATCTATTCGAACGGAAATAATCATAAAGTTTCAAATACAAATGTTACACAAAGCATAGGTAGCTCGCCAACACATAAAGTTAAAAAGGGTGAGACAATAGGCGGTATTGCCGAAAAATATAATGTAAGTGTTTCAAGCATTAAAAAATTAAATAATATCAGTGGTAACAAAATAATTGCTGGACAGGAATTAAAGATTCCAAAAATTAATGATACAACTTCACAAAAACCAAAAGATGGTTATCATACTGTTGAAAATGGTGAAACTCTTTATTCTATAGCAATTAAGTACAATACATCTGTTCAGAAAATAAAAACGCTTAATAATCTCTCAAACAGTAAAATTGTTATCGGTCAGAAATTAAAGGTTAGTTGATTTCGTTTAATTCAATTATTAGATTTAAGCGTATTTAAAATGTTCTTTCAAATTCTTAACCAAAGGACGTGAGATAAAATCAAATCAGACGTGAAAAATCTGGTTAGTAATTATCTAACGTCCTGAAGCCGTTAGGGGTGTTCTTCCAAGCCAATCCCGANTCGTCGGGATAAATGGGATGACTGAGATAATACCCTAACACCTGATCTGGGTAATGCCAGCGTAGGGAAACGGGCTAAAAGCCTGCTGATATTCCATTATCGAATGATTAAGATTTTAGCCGTTTCACCGAAGTTATCCTTCGGATTTTAAACGGCTTTTTTATTTTCTTAAGGAGGGTAAAAATGAAAATCTTATTCATCCTTTTTATTACATTCAACTTTTTTACTTTAGCACAACAAGTTTCTCTGAAGGGCAGAGTTGTTGATGCTGAAACAAGTTTGCCTTTGGTGAATGCGAATATCTTTATTTCCTCGAAAGCTAGTGTTGGAACTTCTTCCGATGTGAATGGTGAGTTTATGTTAACTGCTGAATTCAGGGAATCTGATACATTATTAATTAGTTTTATTGGCTATGAGACTGATCGAGTCACAATTAAAAAGCTGATTAATATTCCTGAAACTATAAGCTCAGATGGAAGCTACTTCCATATTTTCCGCCTCATAAAAAAGGCAATTCCTTCTCAAACAATTCTTGTCGAAGCCACTATTGGTAAGAAGGGCATTACTCCAATAACTTTCGATCAGTTAACTGCTGCTGAAATCGAAAAAACATATTCACTTTATGATATTCCAAAATACCTTAGCGATCTCCCTTCGACCACATTTTATTCCGAGGGCGGAAACGGTATAGGTTACAATTATCTCAGCATCAGAGGATTTGATCAACGAAGAATTACTGTTTCAATTAACGGTATTCCTCAAAACGATCCTGAAGATCATAATGTCTACTGGCTTGACTTTCCTGATTTGCTTGCAAGCACTGAATTGATGCAGGTTCAGCGCGGTGCTGGTTCAGGTGTATTTGGTTATCCAGCAATTGGTGGTTCAATCAATATTATTACTTCAAACTTTTCAAATAAGCCTAAGTTAGAACTTTCTGCTTCGTATGGTTCTTATGTCACAAGAAAATATTCTGCTGCATTTTCAAGCGGCTTGATTGATGAAAAATATTCTATATATGCAAAACTTGGACAAATACTTAGTTCAGGTTACAAGCAGCAAACCTGGGTCAATTTTAGAAGCTATTTTCTTTCTGCTGTCAGGTATGATAAAAATTTCACAACTCAACTTAACTTTTATGGCGGACCTATCGCTGATGGCTTAGGCTACACAGGTGTGGCAAAATTTGCCATAAAGGATAAAAATCTACGGAGGGAAAATTATTCCTACTGGGAAGCAGATAAAAATGATTACACATATAAGCTTTTACGAAGACCAGAAGAAATAGAGAATTTTTCGCAGCCTCATTTTGAATTATTAAATGAATGGCAAATCAATGAAAAATTTAAAATGAACTCAGCACTTTTCTTAGTTTTAGGTGAAGGCTTTTTTGATTACGATGGTTCGTGGTCAGTTTTTTATGATGATTATTTCAGGCTGAACGAAAATGGATTTGATACCAGCTATATTCCAACTAATGCCTTGATAAAAGCACAGGTTGAGAACAAGCAATATGGATGGATTCCCAGATTCAGCCTTGAACATAAAAACGGAACTTTATTTTTTGGTGCAGAATTTCGCAAGCACAAATCGCTTCACTGGGGAAGTATTGAATATGCAGAGAATCTTCCTCCCGGGGTCACTAAAAATTACAGGTATTATTCGTATAAAGGTGAAAAAGATATTTTCAGCGCATTTGTGAACGAATCATATAAACTGAATGATCAATGGAATTTGCTTGGAGAGCTTCAGCTGGCTTATCATAAATACAGATTATTTGATGAAGAATATGTCGGGACAGACTTTACTGTTGATAATCTATTTGTAAATCCACGTGTTGGAATAAATTGCAGAGTAACATCACATTTGAATATTTATTTTTCATTTGCAAGAGTTTCCCGTGAACCAAGATTAAAAGAATATTACGATGCAGCAGAATCAAGCGGTGGCGAAGTTCCTCAATTCGAAACTTATCCTGATAACTCTTTTAATTTTGATGAACCGCTTGTAAAGCCTGAAACTATGAATGATCTTGAACTCGGCGCTTCGTTCAACGAAGAGAATTATTCTCTTACACTAAATCTGTTTTACATGTTATTCAACGATGAAATTGTGAAAGATGGACAGGTTGATAGATTCGGCCAACCAACGACCGGCAACGTTGATCACTCTGTTCATCTCGGTTCTGAGCTTTCCGCAATCGTGAAATTATGGAATGATCATATTGAAGTTTTTGGTAATGCAACTATCAGCAGAAATACAATTGACGAAGGTAAATTCTTTATTGATAGTGATAATTTCATTGACATTAGCGGAAATAGAATCAGCGGTTTCCCTGATCTTCTTACGAACATTAGTATCGTTTTTCAACATTCTGGATTTTATTCTAGATTGTCAGGGAAGTATGTCGGTGAATTTTTCTCTGACAATTATGATAATAACCTGGACAGCTATTTAGCTCAGTACCCAGATTTTGTTGACTACTCTGATAACCTGAATGAAGCATATTTTGTTTCCGATATTTTTATGAGCTACGAATTCTCTTTGGTGAATTTTCTGACTCCGTGGAAAGTTTATCTGCAGGTTAATAATATATTTGATAATTTGTATTCAGCTAATGCAATTGGAAAAGAGTTTTTCCCTGCTGCTGAAAGAAACTGGCTGGCGGGAATTCAGGTAGGACTTTAGCCCTCACTCTAACCCTCTCCCTAAGGGAGAGGGAATTATTTCCTCCTCTCCCATTGGGAGAGGATTGAGGAGAGGGAAAATTATTTATATAAGGAATATAAAATGCACAAATGCATTATTCTTGCTAACGGCAAACCTCCAAAAAAAAGTGTAATTACTTTTTTTCAGAAGAGGGGATACAGCAAACTAATCTGTGCTGATGGCGGTTCAAATTCAGCATTAAAAATGAACATTGTACCGCATGTTATCATCGGTGATCTTGATTCGATCTCTTCTGAAGCGCTAAAAGAATTTAAGCCGGTTTCACAAATCATTCAGCTGAAACGTCAGAACGATACGGATGCAGAAAAATGTCTGAAGTACGCTATAAAACATAAATTTGAAGAAGCTTTGCTTGTTGGGGCAGCTGGGAACAGACTTGATCACACTTTTTGCAATCTTGGTATTGTCCTGAAGTTTTATCCACAAATAAATATCTCGCTAATTGCTGAAAATTCATTTCTTAAAGCATACACAGGGAACGTGGAATTAAAAACATTTCCGGGAGAAACAATTTCTCTTTATGGTATATCTCCAAAAACAAAATTTACTTCGAAGGGATTAAAGTACGAGCTTAAAAATACTGCACTTCCTTTTGGGATTAGAGAAAGCACCAGCAACATTGCAAAGAAAAATCTGGTGAAGTTGAAAATCAGCAACGGCATTATCTTCATTATTCGTGATATAAATTTGATGATAAAGCATGATCTCTTTTAGTCCTCTTGATCTGATTATAATCCTCGCATTCTTTGCAGCAGTTCTGTTCATAGGATTTTATACCGGAAGAAAAACTACAAAAGATGCCAGTGATTATCTGCTGTCAGGAAGAAAGCTTAGCTTGTTTCTTTTTGTTGCGGTTAATGTTTCAACCTGGTATGGCGGAATTCTCGGAGTAGGGGAGTTCACATATCGTTACGGTTTGGTCAGCTGGTTTACTCAGGGATTTCCTTATTATGTTTTTGCTTTTCTGTTTGCTCTTTTCTTTGCTAAGAAGATCAGGGAAGCGTCACTCTTTACAATTCCTGATAAGTTAACTGAAGTTTATGGAAAAAACGTAGGCTTAGTTTCTTCCGTGATTGTTTTTGTTCTTGTTTCGCCAGCACCTTATCTTTTAATGACGGGCAATCTGCTCTCTTTGATTTTTAAAATTGACTTATTACCAGCGCTTTGTATCTCACTTTTACTCTCACTTATCTACCTTATTCGAGGGGGGTTTCGATCAAACGTATATGTTGATGTGTTCCAATTCTTTGTGATGTTTGCAGGATTTATTCTGGTTGTGATATTTTCAGCAATGAAATTCGGAACAACTGATTTTCTTTCTTCTGCGCTTCCATCGACTCATTTGCAAATTACAGGTGGAATGTCACCAACTTTTTTAATTGTCTGGTTCTTAATTGCATTGTGGACTTTCGCAGATCCCGGTTTCCACCAAAGAAGTTACGCAGCCAAATCAGGAAACATTGCGAAGTGGGGAATAATCATCTCAATTTTCTTTTGGGCACTTTTCGATTTTCTTACAACTACAACCGGCTTATTTGCAAAAGGTGTTTTGCCAAATCTTGAAAATCCAGTGCTGGCATTTCCATTATTTGCGGAACAAGTTCTGCCTGTAGGAATAAAAGGAATTTTTTATGCCGCACTTTTTGCTACGATTCTTTCCACACAGATCAGCTTTCTGTTTTTAAGCGGAACTACAATTGGAAGAGATTTCGTTTACCGAATTAGTAAAGATGACACCGAATCAAATCTAAAAGTTTACACCATTATTGGACTTATCATTTCAGGGGTGATTGCTATCCTTCTCGCATACTTTATTCCCTCCGTAATTGAAATTTGGTATACAATTGGCTCACTCTTTATTCCGGGGATAATTCTGCCTGTTGTCAGTGCTTACTATCCAAAGTTGAGAGTCTCCAACAAATTAATTTTAATTGAAATGGTAAGTGCTTTTATAACAAGCACAGTTTGGTACTTTATCAGGAGTGATTTTGCCAGTATGTCTTTAGTAAGTGAAGTAGAGCCAATGCTTGTTGGGTTATTATTCTCTGTTGGAATTCATTTGGCAGGTGTCCTAGTAAAGAAAAAGCGATAATCCGGTATGTGAATATTATTTCTTTCTTTCCTTCCTAAACATCAATGAAAGCACCACAGAGCTGGTAAGTATCATTAGAATGATTGCAAGTGAATACTCAGTCGGAATGTGGTATAACTCTGCAGTCAACATTTTCACACCAACATAAAATAAAATTAAAGCCACACCATATTTCAGATAAGCAAATATTTCAGACAATGCTGCAAGAGCGAAATAAAGTGCTCGTAATCCAAGTATCGCAAAAATATTTGATGAGATGATAATGAATGTGTCTTTGGTTATTGCAATTATTGCAGGTATTGAGTCCACAGCAAAAACTATATCGGAGGATTCAATCAAAAGGAAAGTGATAAATATTGTCGTAGCAAACTTTTTCCCTCCTTTGGTTATAAAAAATTTTTTCCCTCTATAATCGGTATCGAGGTTCATATACTTTTTAGCGAAACGAACTAACCAGTTATGCTCAACATCTATTGTTTGTTCACCTCCGAATGCCATTTTATATGCAGCGTAAATGAGTATTATTCCAAATACATAAATGATCGGCTCAAATAGATTTACTAATCCAACACCTGCTACTATGAAAACTATCCTAAAAACAATCGCACTGAGTATTCCCCATTTTAAAACGTGCGGCTGGTTCTCGGGTTTAATATTCATCACTTCGAATATCAGCAAAAATACAAAGAGGTTATCAAAGGAGAGAGTTCTTTCGATTATGTAGCCTGTCAGGAACTCAATTGCCCGTTCCTTTCCAAGAGTATAGTAGATGAAGACGTTGAAAATTAAAGCTGCAATTGTCCAGATTGTGCTCCAGATTAAGCTGGATTTTAATGAAATCTTCACAGTTTTGCGTTCACTGAGATAGAGATCAATAAAAAACAGGACGGCGATAATCGCCCAGAACACAATCCAGTCTAATATTTCACGTTCCACAGAAAGTATTTAAACTAAGGAAGAAGTATTGCAGCCGCTATGACTGTTGTCCAAAGACCGTTCTTATCTCCTTCAGCTGACTGAGTTATGTTAAACGTCTTTACAATTTTGCCAGACATTTTATATATGTCCTCACGTTCGTTCCAGTCAATATCCGGATTAAATTCTATACCTAACGTAGTTGCAAGCATTGTTGCAGCAAGATCTTCAGCATATTCACCTGCAATTTTTTCAGTTTGACCATAGGGATGGTGCTCGGACAAATAACCGTATGCATTTTTATCGGTTGGTAATGCAACACCAAGAGAGGCAGCTACTAATCTATTAGGTTCGTTGGTAGAATTTCTGGCAATAACTGCATGAACAATTTGCCCTGGTTCAATTTCCTTTAATCCTTCTTCCTTAGTAACTCTTCGGCAATTCACTGGAAATATGCTGCTGACTGATACAAGATTGCACATTTCAATTCCAGCCGATCTTAGTGACAATTCGAATGAAGTTAAATATTCTTTACTTCTGCCGACACCCTTGGTGAAAAAGATTTTTGATGGCCTGTACAATTGAGTTCCCTCCTGAATTTACTTTATGAATTTTATGAATTTTCTTTTACCTACTTTTAGAACCATCCCATCGACTAGCTTTGTATTGTAATTTGAATCTGTAATTTTATTTCCACCGATTGAAACTCCGCCTTGCGTTACCAGCCTTCTGGCTTCACCTTTTGACGGAGCAAAATTAACTTTTAGAATTATATCTAATATATTAAACTCTTTGTTAGAATCATCAATCCTAAATTCTTCAACTTCGTCAGGAACTTCTTTTTTTATGAAGATTCTATCGAACTCTTCCTCTGCCTGATTTGCTGCTTCTTCGCTATGGTACATCCTTACTAGAGTACGGGCGAGTTTTCTTTTTATATCTCTTGGATTAGTATTAGGATCATCCAGCTTTTGTTTTATCTCTTTCAATTCAGATGACGAAGTATCTGAAGCAAGTTCATAATAGATATAAATCAAACTGTCCGGAATAGAAAGTGTTTTGCCAAATATTTCTTTGGGAGATTCAGATATTCCGATATAATTATCGTAAGATTTGCTCATCTTTTCAACACCATCAGTTCCTACAAGCAAAGGCATTGTTAATATTACTTGCGGTTCTTGTCCATTTTCTCGTTGTATATCTCTACCCACCAGTAAATTAAATTTTTGATCTGTGCCTCCAAGTTCAACATCACTTTTGATTGCTACAGAATCCATAGCTTGTGCAAGAGGGTAGAGGAGTTCGTGAATGCTGATTGGTTCGCCTGCTTTGTATCGTTTAGTAAAATCATCACGTTCGAGCATTCTTGCGACTGTGTACTTTGAAGCTAACTTTATTACATCTTCAAAACTCATTTTTCCAAGCCAATCTGAGTTATAAACTATCTTAGTTTTCTTTGCATCCAGAATTTTAGAAGCTTGCTGGAAATAAGTTTCTCCGTGTTCTCTTGTTTCTTTAAGTGAGAGTGATGGTCGGGTTGCATTTCTTCCGGATGGATCGCCAATCATTCCAGTAAAATCGCCAACAATAAGTATTGCCTGATGACCGAGTGACTGAAACTGTGCAAGCTTTCTTAGCACTACTGAGTGACCAATATGTAAATCAGGTCGCGAAGGATCACACCCGAGTTTTATGTTGAGAGGTCTACCTTCATTTGCAGATCGTTCGAGCTTTTTAACTAGTTCCTCTTCAGGAATAATTTCACTTGCACCTCTTTTGATGAGGTCCATCTGCTCGGTGATTGTGGGAAACTTTAGATTATTCATATGTATTTTTATCCTGAACTTGTTTCAGGATCTTTTAACAATTACAGTGAAATTCCCAAACAAGTTCGGAATGAAACTATTTTCAGTATTTAATCCGTCTTTCCTGTTCTCTTTGGAAATCTTTTTTAGCAATGTCTCTTCGCTTATCGTAAACTTTTTTTCCTTTGGCAAGGGCTAATTCAACTTTTACTTTACCGTTCTTAAAATACAATCTCAATGGCACTAAAGTTAATCCTTTTTCCTTGGTTTTTCCAATGAGCTTTCTGATTTCACTGCTTTTTAAAAGCAGCTTTCTATCTCTTACAGGATTGTGATTGTTAATGTTGCCCTGAGAGTACTCACTGATGTGAACGCTTACAAGCCAGACTTCACCTTTCTCAATTTTCGCATAGCCATCGACAAGATTTGCTTTGCCCTGCCGAAGTGCTTTTACTTCTGTGCCGACAAGAACAATTCCAGCTTCATACGTTTGTAAAATAGCATACTCATGACGTGCTTTACGGTTTACGGTTATATTTTTTTCTGTGTCTGTTTTTTCCATAATACTTAGCAAGATTTTTCATTTGAAAAATCAAGAGCAAAAATCCTCTTAATTGATGTTAAATGCAACACAGATGAAATATTTTCACAACCATCTTCTGACTTGCTTCTTATATCCGAGATAGAGGCTACCGAATTTTCCTTCCAGATATTTTTCTTCTCTTTCAATACAATATTTCTGAACAGAATAAATGGCAGGAATAACAAGAATGAGAATCCAGATTGAGTTAATCAGAAATGATAATCCAATATAGAATAAAACTAGGGATAAATACGCCGGATTACGGCTGAATTTATAAATGCCGGAAGTGACAAGAGTGGTAGTTGTTCTTCTTGCATCAAAGGCAGTCTTCACTTTATAGAATTCTCTTAATGAAAGAATTATAAAAAGTAATGATGCCCAGGAAAATAACAGACCGATAATTATTGATGGAATTGTTGGAAGTAATGGAGTCGGAACATAATATTCTACAATTGCTCCAACCAATAATGGGAGAATAAAAAAGAAAGGTGGCGCAGCTAAAATGTGTGCACNGTCTTCTTTGCTTTTCATTTAGTCAAACTTCAGAAAATTTTAGTAGCATATATAATGTAATATAGTGTAACTGCCTATAATTTACTTAGGAAGAAAGTTTTTTTATAAAAACATTTTACAACTTCACGCTTATCATCCTGATTCTATTAAGATTATAGTCTAGCTAATTATTACTGTCATTCAGGAATGATATTGTGGAAAAAAGTCTTTCAAAATTACACCCCTTTGTCTATTTTAACCTTGATTTTATAATTCAATAATTACAAAGCCACTTGTTTTCAAATACTTTCAAAGTCATTCTTTTAATAGCTTTTTACAGCCTCGTTAGCTATTCCCAAAATTTTTCTATTAATAAAATTGAACCGCCAAACTGGTGGGTTGCGATGAAATGGGATACCGTTCAACTTATGATTTACGGAAAAAATTTGGAAGACGTTGAGGTGAAGTCAGCAGATGAAGAATTGAAAATCCTTAGTGTCAAAAAATCTGAAAATAATTCTTATTTGTTTGTTGATATTTTTATTCCAGAAGATATTGAAGCAGGTAACTATAAATTAAAATTTTATAAAGATGATGCTGAAAAAGAAATTCCTTTCCCAATTTTAAAGAGAGAAATATCAGCAGATAAGCATAATGGATTCTCGAATGAGGATGTAATTTATTTGATTTTTGCTGATCGTTTTTGTGATGGAAATGCTGCAAATAATACAATTGGTGATTCACTAGATCACTTTACCTCTGATGATCTTGATGGAAGAAAAGGCGGTGACATTGAAGGTATAATTTCTAAATTAGATTACCTTAAAAGTCTTGGCGTTACTGCAATCTGGATTACACCAATGCTAGAAAACAATATGTGGATGAGCTATCATGGTTACGCGGCAACAGATCTTTATAAAATTGATCCGCGATTTGGAAGTAATGAACTTTACAAATATTTAATTGACGAAGCTCACCGATACGGTTTGAAAATTATTCTTGATCACGTAAGC